>OLNQ01000437.1_pt1 | contig 46512 bp, 47 predicted proteins | sample 1672821 | NCBI WGS metagenome assembly OLNQ01 (sample SAMEA3136727, study PRJEB25190) | human gut metagenome | biome: human gut; feature: human-associated habitat; material: faeces | place: Austria | collected 2013 | reverse complement strand
AAAAAAATAGAGATAATATTATAAATGAATATCAAACAATAAAAGATTTTGGATTGGATAATATTACTATAGAGAATAAAATTATTAAGATAAAAGATAATATAATTAAAAATGATAATAATATTAAAAAATATCAAAATAATATAAAAGAATTAAAACAAAGAAAAGATGAATTGATGAATAAGGATAATGATATTTTACAAGCTTTAACTTTAAGAGAACAATTAGATTCCATAAAGAAAGAATTTATCGAAGTAGAATATCGTCTTAAAGAAATAAAACATAATATTGAATTAAAAGAACAGTTGGAACATAGTAATGAACAACTAAATTCAGCATTAGTTAAAATTAATTCAAATATACAATTAGATAATAAACATAAAGAAGAACTGGATTATAAATTGAAAGAATACAGCAATTTAACAAATGAATACCAGGCTTTAAATTTATTATTTAAAGATATAAATGAAATAAGAGATGCTCTTAATGCATCTACTGGTATACCGTTAGTTTATTTAAATGTGTATTTAAAAAATTGTCCTATATTGATGAATACTTTATTAGAATCAGTATTCGACGGACAATTACAAATTGATGGTTTTATTATAAATGAAAATGAATTCAGAATACCATTTATAACTAAGGGTATTTTGGTACCTGATATTATAAATGCTAGTCAAGGGGAAAGTAGTTTTATTTCAATAGTATTATCATTATCGTTAATAATACAATCAATGACAAATTATGATATAATATGTTTAGATGAATTAGATGGTCCATTAGATAATAAAAACAGACAAGAATTTATAAATATATTATACAAATTTATAGAACAAGTTAATTGTGAACAAGTATTTTTAATAACACATAACAACATGTTTGATAATGAACCAGTGGATTTAATTCTAACATCTGAAACAGATGTTGATAATTTTAAGTATGGTAATATTATATTTAAAAAATAATGAAAAAGATATGATAAATAATTATATATTATATAAAGGTATAAGGAGGAATATTTTATGTTAGTTAATTATGGGAATATTGTAAATCAAATTATTGACACAGATGTGTCAAAATATAAAAAAGGAGTGATGAAAGATAGTGGTGATGAATTAACAGATTTAGAACAATTATTTTATTCTGAAGATAGATTACCCTTAACTTCTCATCTTGTAGTTGGTGATATAGTCGTTGAACTATTTACTATTAAGGAAGGTGATTTATTTATTACAAGTATAGGGATGACCAATGGTCATCCTATATTAATGAATTCAGATGTAGATGTAACAGATGTTGTAGTCTTAAATAAAACAGATGATATATTTTATGCAATAAATATACACAACATGTATACGTCTTTAATATGTAAAATAAATAGAGAACAATTAAAGAAATTTCCACAAATAATAAATATAACTAATATGTAAATAGTAACTTTTATGTATATGTTAGATTTAATAGAAGGTATGTAATTAAAAAGATACTTTCCTAATATTAGGAAAGTATCTTTATTTATTTTTAAGGAGGTATAAAATTATATGAAATTCAATGATTTTACAATGATTGACTATAGTAAAAATGGTCGTAATGATTCTAAATTTTATAATATGAAAAATTTATCTGAAAATTATAAAATAACAACGTATTTTCTTAATTATTTTTCAAATCCTAAAATAATGTATATGATCAATAATGGTTCTCAAATTGATCCTTATCTAGTTAGTAATAATTTACCAGATTCAATTTATAAAAGAATAGATATTATGGCTGAATATATAATAGATGAAAAAACAGCATATTATGATTGCACACCTATTGTTGATATTAAACCAACAAAAGATAATAATATAGAATTATTAAAAATGGTTTTAGCAGTTAAATTATCTTTAATGCTAACTTCTAGTTTTTCAAGAAAGCAACCAGTTAAAAATTTAGATGACTATTTTATAAAATTATTTTATAAAATAATAACAAGATACGGTATTGGTGAAAGTTTAGATGAAATAATATATAATAAGGGTGTTATTAATAAAGGAGGAGATGTAGATGATAAAAAACAAGGGATAGAGTTAGATTATGATTTTAATAAAGATAAAGAATATGCTATAATAACATCAATATTAAAAGTCAATATAAATAACATAAATCAATATGTTAATATAAAAAAATTGATATCAAATTATTATTCATCAATAATTGGTTCTTATAATATAATAACAGGAAGAGATTTACAATTTGAAAGTAAATATTCATTATATGAAGCAATTCGAGATTTGAAAACTGAATTATTATGTAAAAACATGGATGATAACCTAAAAGAAAAAATGTTATCTAAATTAAATGATTTAATAAACGATAGTGATTTTGATGACATTAATGAATATAACGAACTTAGTTCAAACCTATCTTATGGAGGAGAAAGACCTGTATATAAATCTGAAAAATTAATGGAAAGATATGGTGATATAGAAAAATATAAATATAAAGGAGTGGTTTATCACGGTTTTCATAATGTTGAAGGAACAGCTGATGTTATAGGTGCTTTACGCTATTATGAAAATGGTTATATATCTTGTTCTAAAGATATATCTATTGCAAAGAGTTTTTCTCATACTGGTATTTCAGGTTTATTTGGAGGTATAATTGAAATATATGTTGATGATGATATGGAAGCTATTGATGTTGAAAAAATATTAGAAGATGAATTTAATAAATCAAAAAATAGATATAAAAATTTATATAATAATTTTATCCAAGAAAAAGAAGTATTAATTAAAATGCCAATAAAAAAATTTAGATATATATCACCTTCTGATTACGATCGTTATTATTCTAATAATAATAAAAATTATATATCATATCAACCAAAGAAAAATATATCTGACAAAGATAAATCTGTTGAAGATTAATTTTAAAATAAAGTGGAATTTATTATGTTCCACTTTATTTTTTTTGATATAAAAATACAATAATATAATAATGTATATTATTAAAACAAGGAGGTAAATAATATGAATTTTGATACATTAAATAATAATCCTGAACTTGATGATAATAGTCAATTTGATAATAGTTATAATGATGATTATGATTTTATGGCTGAATATGATGAGATAATGTCAGATATAGAAGATGATTCATTAAATTCCCTTAAAGACTTTGGTGAAGAAACCTATGATTATAATTTTTATCAAATAGCAGATGATTGGGAAAATAATGAATATGAAGATGATGTTACAGGAGATATTGCAAGAAAAGGTAAACGAAGTTATAACAAGTTAAAAGATGGTGATAATAAATATAAAAAAGAATTTGCTGAAGAATTGACTATGTTAAATGATTTATTAGATGAAGTAAATAAATTTGGTAAAAGTTTAGATAAGAAATATGAATCAATGTCTGGTTCAAAAACTAAAGGAGTTTCAAAGTATACTAATGATTTAATTCAATCAATAATAACTACAAAAAGTACTAAATTACAAATAGTAAAAGAAATGACTAATCTTAAAAAATCAATTATGGATTTACAAATTAAAGAAGGTAAATTTATTGGTGAAGAAGGAGATAGTGCAGAATCTAATGCTAATAGTTATTTTAGAGAAATAATGAAAGTGGGTAGAAATAATTTTATTGGTGCTTTAAATAACAATACTCCTTCAATAACAGTAGATGATGATACTCCAGAAGAAGTTGAATATGCTAATAAAATGAAAGAAAGAGATACAATGATAAATGATGAGATATCAAAAAGATTAGAAGGAAATAATGATCGTTCAATTGAAGCAGATAAATATATTATATATGAAAACATGAATGTTGATTTAAGAATAAAATATAATGCTGTTAATGATGATTGGAGAGTTATTGCTGTGACTGAAGATGGTCAAGAATTAGCTGATTATCCTATACCAAATAAAAAGGATTTAGGTAAAGTTAAATTCAGTGCAGACCATAAATATGCTACAGATAAATTTGGTAGATCTTATAAAGTTATTGAATATTACGAATAAAATATGCAATTCATAAGATTTTATTACTATATTATATATTGGAATGTAATACAATAAAGGCGAAGTTGTCAATTATTCTCGTCTAAATATAAGGACAATAACTTTAGGAGGTATATATGTTATATTTATCAAATGCTTTATCTTTACAAATGTTAGACACAACTAAAGCAACAACAGTTTCTATCAAACCAATATCTATAGATGATATTAAAACTGCAGGTTTCGTATCTGTAGTAGGACATCCAGATACAGCTGAAGTTTTAACAGATATGTTGGGAAAAAAAGTTAAATGTAACAGAGCATCAATAACATTAAAACCAACAGACACATTGATAGTTGCTCAAATAGTTGGTGGACGACTTCCAGCAGGTACAACTAAATTACCTGATGGTTTTAAATTGCAATTCTTAAAGGTTACAATTTTGTAACCATAAAAAATAAGAGTTCTAAAGGGTTAATCTCTTAAAAGCCCTTTTTCCAGTAATAAAAAATAAGAAAAAAAGGAGAGATAATAAATGAAATTAACTAAAACATTAGCAATAACATTATTAACAGGAACAATGGTAATAGGAACAATTGGATGTAGTAGTACTCAACCTACTACAATAAACTTTAATTCAGATGAACCTAAGGTAGAACAATATGAAGAGGATCATAATACTAACACAAAAGATAATACTCCAGTTAAAACAACAACTCCACAAAAGAGTCAAAAGACTCCAACAACACCAAAGACTACTACAAAACCAAGTAGTAATCAATCAAGTAATAAACAACAAAAGAATACTCAATCAAGTAATACACAACCAAATAATGAACAACAAGATTCAGAAGTAGAAAATCCTGGATATAATTATCCTAGATGTCCATTATGTGGAGAATATGTAACAACAGAGAGTGCTTATTTTGCAGGACGACTTGCACATTATGCATGTGCTCGTAACTATGGAGAAGCACATAATTCAATACTTGACTATTCTATTCCCCTTATTGTTGCTCCTTCTGCTCCAGATAATAGTTCTGATGAATCTAACAATGCTGCTACAGAAGGGGGTGAAATAAATGAGTAAAAGAAATAGAATATCCAATATTCGTATGATAGATAGACTTGGAAGAATATGCATACCAAAAGATATTAGAACAATGTTAAATGTAAAAGAAGATACAAAGTTTACAGTGGAGTATGATATAGATACACATGAAATCCGAATAATTCCACTATCAGAAGAACTATGTAGCAAACTTAATATTGATTAATAATAAGATAGAAAAGGAGAAATGAAAAATGTGGGAAGAAGCAGAAAGATTAACTATAGAAAATTATGATGCAATAATAGAATATTTTCCAAAAGATAGTAATTGGAAAATATTCGAAAAATTCTATAGTAGTATAGAAGAAATGCCAAAATAAAGGAGGATTTAAAAATGGTTTTGATCCAGATGAAGATTGGAACCGTTAAAAGTTTATAATAAAGGTCTTGAATTTCAAGACCTTTATTTTTTTCTATGTTCCTTGTGAAAAACATAATATAATCAATTATATATTATATAAATGAATAAAATAATATATGTATGGTAAAATTATATGAAATATAATGAAAAGGAGGAATAAAAAAATATATAATATGATATTTACATCATATATAATTTTATAATTCTTATAACAAATTAATATGTAGGACGGCAAGGCTAGAGGATGGTAATGTCTCTAGGTTGCTAGTAGGATATATCGCTAGAGGATGGTAATGTCTCTAGGGTATAATTAAAGGTGTTAGGTCAGAGGATGGTAATGTCTCTGGGTAGCAATGAATTTGTAGTGACCACGGATAGGTCAGAGGATGGTAATGTCTCTGGGTATGGCGTGTAGTGTGGCTAGAGGATGGTAATGTCTCTAGGACATGAGCAAATTCTTAACCCTCCCTCGTCCGATATCCTAGTACGACTCATATATGGTGACATATATGACAAGGAACGGTGGACTGACTCTAAAGGTCAGTTCTATACCTAGTACAACGCATCTCTATATAGAGATGAAAAGGAACGGGGGTTGACTCGTGAGGGTCAATCTTTATACTTGAGTACGACTCATATATGGTGACATATATTGAGAAGGAAAGGGGCTAATTTTATATTAGTTTAGACCTAGTACGGCGTATCTATATTTTATATAGATATAAGGAACGGGGGACTGATTCATTAGAATCAGTTCTATACCTAGTACAACGCATCTCTACATAGAGATGAAAAGGAACGGGGTTAACTCGTGAGGGTTAATTTTATACTTGAGTACGGCTCATATGTGGTGACATATATGACAAGGAAAGGGGGACTGATTCATTAGAATCAGTTTAGACTTAGTACGGCGTATCTATATTTTATATAGATATAAGGAAAAGGGGTTGACTCGTGAGAGTCAACCTTTATTTATATTTTATAAGGGGGAACAATACTATAGAATAGTGACTTTTAAATAAGTTTGTTATTTAGAATAAAAGAGGATCTTAATCCTCACCTCTACAAATAGTATTTTAATAATACTTAGTACAACTCATTATATGAATTGGAAGGAAAAGTGAAATAGAATAAGACTAATTAAACTTGTCTTATTCTATTATTATTATTATTTTAATTATAAAGGAGGAATAATAAATGAAAGATAATAATAAAACTAATACTAAGAATATTAATAAGGATGAAAAACAATTTTTAAATATTGAAAGCAATAGTACTAAGGCAATAAATAAAAGTAAGACAGTAGATAAAAGTAAAACTACAATGAATAAAAATAAGGCAGTAGATAAAAGTAAAAATGTAGATAAAACTAAAACAACAATGAATAAGAATAAAACAGTGGATAAAAGTAAAAATGTAGATAAAACTAAAACAACAGTAACTAAGACTAATACAGTGGATAAAAGTAAAAGTGTTAATAAAAATCAAACTATAGATAAAAGTAAAACTGTAGATAACAGTAAAAGTAAAAATATTATAAATAATAAAATCATATATAAATTCTCAAATGATAATAATAGAAATCTAGAACTTAAGAAAATAGAAAGACCTGGATTACAAGATATGGGTGTTGGTAAAATAATAACATTTGAAGCAGTTTTAGTAGGAAAATATCGTAATAGCGATATATGCTATACTATAATGAATTTACACAAAGGTAGAGAATATTTAGCAGACCATACACAATTAATATTAAATGAAGAACCAGAGGATTTTATTAAGAGAAATGCAACTAAATCAAATTTAATACGAGCAACTGGTAGAATTGATAGTTATGGAAAACCAAATAACATAAAATATTGTATTAATTTATTGCCATTACCTAAAAAGATAATATTTTTACCACATATTTATTATAATAATAATGAAATAAGTTTTAGTTCAACTGAAGAACTTGATAAGAAATCGTGGTGTTGTTATGACAACATAAATCTTGCTAGACATGATGATTTATTAAATATGATAGACGCTATTAGATATAAAATAAATAATTTAACAGAAGGAACTTTTGTTAATGATTTTATATATCATTTTATAATTAATCAATATAGTTTAAACACATTAAATTCTGATATGTATAATAATACTATCCAATCAAATGAATTTGATGAGACAGATTTACGTAATTTAGTCGTGTTATTAGGAGGAGTATTGTATGATTTATTATCTTATGTAGATATATCATTATATGATTTATTAGAATATAGTGCTTATAGATTAAATAAAATACAAGGAATATATAAATTAACATGTAGAAATAAAAAAGAATGTATGGAATCAAATTCAAATTTTACTAAATTCTGTAAAAAGCATTATATTAGTTTTGGTAAAGGATGGGAATTTATTAGATGTAGAAATAAAATATTTGATTTAGATGTAAAGAATTATAGTATAGTCCGTGAAATTGAAGACGGTTTAAAAGGAATCTGTTATGCTATGATGATATAATCAGAGGATGAAAAACTATCTATAGATAGTTTTTCATTTTTTTTATAACAAATATTAAAAGGAGGGATATGATATGTTATATAAACTACTTGTAATAGGAGATATACATTTTGGATATTATCCTGCAGAATTATTATATAAAGAATTTAAATTAGTTATAAATAATATAACTAAAGATATAGATGCTGTTTTTATAGCAGGTGATTATTTTGATACTAAACTATCATTATCTAGTAAACATTCAATATATGCAATTAAGACTTTTTGTGATATACTAGATAAATGTGAACAGACTAATACTAAATTAAGAATGATACGTGGAACTGCTTCACATGATCCTGAGAATCAATTAGTTAATTTATCAAGTATAGCTAAATCTTCTAAAGTTGATTTTAAATTATATTTAACTGTAGGAGAAGAAGAACTATTTCCAGATTTTAATGTTTTGTATGTTCCTGAAGAATATATGGAAAACAAAGATGAATATTATAAAGAATTCTTTAATAAAAAATACCAATGTATAATTGGTCATGGTATGTTTGAAGAAACTAATTATGTAACAAATAAAACTCTAAATATGAAGAAATATCCAGTATTTAATTCAGCATTTATTGAAAAAATATGTGATGGTCCAATAATTTTTGGTCATATACATAAATCACAAAAAATTAGAAATAGAATAATGTATACTGGAAGTTTTACTAGAAGTAGATACGGAGAGGAAGAAGATAAAGGTTTTATTATTTCAACATATGAAACTGAAAATAATTCTACTGATTTTAAATTTATAGTTAATGATAAAGCAACAAAGTTTGATACAGTATCGATATTAGATACATCAGAAATATTTTCATTGTTGTTGAATGAACAAATTCAATTTATAAAAGAGATGATATCAACATATAAAAAAGATAAATTAAGAATAAAAATAAATATACCTAAGACATATGATAATACTAAAGTTTTTATAGATTCAGTAACAACAGTGTTTGGTAATATGGAAAATGTTGATATAGTTATAATGGATAATACCAAAGAAGAAACTAAACAGAAAACAAAAGAAATAGTAGATAAATTAATGCTTAAATATAATTTTATATTTGATAAAAGTATTTCATATGAAGAAAAAATACAGCAATTTATATATAACAAAAAAGGAGAAAAAATAGATTTAGAAAATATACGAAAAATAATAAATGGAAATGTCAAATAAGTGTATACCGCACTTATTTGACTAAAAAATAACGTTAAGAAAAATAAAATAAACAAAAAAATAAGCATGATAAAAAATCAGAAAATGTCTAACAATTTTTTATTATGAAAAATGATTTTAAACTTTTAAAGGAGGATTAGATAGGATGGAATTTGATAATAAAAAACAAACAGGGTTTATTGGTAGTATATATGACCAACCCGAGACAGAAAAATCAATGCCTATATTTGCAGGAATTAAAAAGAAGAATAGAAATAAATTTGCTGAAAATTATAGAGAGAAAAATAGAACAGCAGACATTTTAAAACATACAAAATATGAACATATAGAAAGCATGGTAAAATATTTATTATTAGACGAACATCCATGCAGAGATAAGAAAATTAATATGGAAATACAAAAATTTTTAAATTATGTGGATCCTGATTGTATACCAAGATCAAATCATGATGCACTTTATGATAAAATAATATGGTGTAAAGGAGCAATAAAAGCAATAAATGAACAAGTACCTCCTCCACCAGGAACAGAGTTTTTATCTTATATAGATGATTATGGTTCAGAAAAATCATATGAAACAGGACATGAATTTGTAGATGTTGTTAAAAATGTAAAAAAAGATTTACCGATTAAAGAATATGTAGATGGTTTACTAACACCTGAGAAATCATTAAAAATATTACCAGAAGATAAATGTGCTAGTATGGTAAATCAAATAAAAATATCAACATGGGCTTGTGATTATTTTTTTGATCAATCAATGGAAAATTTAAATAAATTAAAAAATGATATATTAGTAGATGGTAATTACGATGCCATTCCTGAATTTGAAAAAGCATTTAATGATAAAATGATTCAAATAAAAAAATACAATAGTGTTAATTCAACATCAAATCTTTTTTGTGCAGTTAATAATGGATTTACAGCAGGATTGAATAAAGAAGATTGTATTGCAGAAAATAGAAGAAATAGAAAACAAGCTGAAACTGGATGTAATAAGTTTCGTTTTGGTATGAGATGGTTAAATTTAGTTACTGGAGGAGGTATAGAAAGTAAACAATTAATGGTATTTGGTGCTCCTTCAGGAAATGGTAAAACTTCAATGTTAATATCTTCAGCTATAGATATAGCTTTATATAACCCAAATGTTAAATATGATAAGAAATATACACCTTGCGTTTTATATATATCAGCAGAAACAGGTTTAAATGATATTAAATCAAGATATATAAAAATGATGACAGGTCAAGATATTTCTTGGGATGATGAAGAAAAAGGAGAAAAATGTTATCTTAGTGATGATGAAGTGGAAGAATTATTAATTGAATCTAGTAATATATTAGAACGTGCAACTCCAACTAAAATCAGATTTATACAAGTACCAAATGGTGCTTATACAAAAAATGAAATAGTAAGAGATATAGAACAACTTAAAGAAAAAGAAGGACTTCAAGTAGTAGCTTTAGTAGCTGACTATATAAAAGGATTTAGACCAACAGTTAATTCTGTTGAAAATAGATTATTTGTTGAAAATACAGTAACTGATTTAAGAGCAGTTGCAATAGAATGTGATGTTGCTGTTTTAACTGCATCACAAATCAAAGGAGAAATCAGTGAAGAGATATCTAATAAAAGAGCTCGTTTTGAAACAGATGTTATACCTGATTGTAATGAATATGCATTCTCAGAATCTAAAGGTGTATTAGAATGTTGTGACTTCGGTATATTATTTGCTCAAACATCTGATAAATATGAAACGCTAAAATCAACTGGAGCTATTAAATATACTCATTTAGAAGCAATGGTTTTAAAAACTCGTTCTGGTGCTCATAATAGGGCAAAAACATTTATTCCTTATGTTGAAGGAAGTCAAGTTGCATTTCAAAAAGATGTTAATGTTACTACACCAGATGGAAAACCTGTTTGGTTTACTAAAGGTTCATTACAGTATATTGGTGATCCTAATAAGAAATTAACAGTTGATGGTAAGAAAGTTAATAATAATCAAGTTAAATTATTTGATATGTCCAAAGCGTCATCTCAATGTAATTTACAAAAAGAAAAAGATGTTTTAGATACTTTAGGAGGTGAAACATTTTATAATGATGAATTAAAGAATATAGCTTAGCTTTTTAGAGGGTATTGTTATGTAGTAGTATTTTTTTGGATATAAAGCAATTATAATTTTTTATTTAGTTTTTAATTATGTTTTTGGGTTTGCTGTATATAATATAATCTTATATGGCATAGGAAATTTTAATTTTCCTCATATAAATTTGATTTAATTATTAAAGATAATTTGTATGAACTTAAAAACGTAGAATAAACGAATGGGATGAAATTAATCATCCCATTCGTTTATTTTATTGATTATTGATACTTCATTATCTATAAAATTATCTTGCTCATGGATCATTATTTCATTTAATAAAGAAATAATATTTTTATCAAATACCTTCAAAGTTTTTTTATTAAAATAAATACATGAGACCATATTATTTAATCTTAATAATAAAAAATCTAATTCAGTTGTGCCGTATAAATCTAAACTTAATAATTTAGGTTTATACATATAAGTTCTATATTCTTCGTCAGTTAATTCAATAGTTACTGTTTTTTCTTTCATTAATTCATAATATTTATCAAATATACTACTTATTGAAAATACAAATAATTCATTATTACTATTACTAATAATATTTTTATAATGTAATGTATTTCCTGTTATTTGTAATTCTTTACCGACTTCAATACTATCTTGAATTGTTGATTCAGCCATAATTATTCATCTCCTTATAAGAAATTTGTTAAATAACCGTCATTAACATTATTGTTCATAAAACAAGCTATCATTTGAGTTCCTTTTGGTATATAATATTCATATGTCAAAGGCTTTTTAGTTTTTATTCTTTTTTTTACAGAGTTTGAACTAATTAAATTAGAAAAAACTTTAATTCTAATTCCTGTAGATAATTCTATAGCAGACATTTTCCTAGGTTTACATGCATTATCATTTATTAATATTGCACTATTGGCATATGTTTTACTAGAATTAGTATTCATAGTTAATTTTGGAACACTTACTCTGACTGAAGTTACAGGTAATATTATAGTTTCTTCTAAGATACAATATTCCAATTGATTTAATTGTATTTCACTTATATTGATTCTATCCATACAAATCACCACCTTAATTTATATAATTGTATTTTATAATTATTTATACAATTATTTATTAATATATTTTTAGAGGTGAAAAAAATGAACATAGTTTTGAATAACCAACAAGAAGAATGTATAATAAAAGCATTAAAATGGTTTCGAAATATCAGTCCTGATAGAAAACAAACTTTTGAAATAAGTGGACCTGCAGGTTCAGGAAAAACAACAATAGTTAAGGAAATAATAAAAGAATTAGGATTAGATATGGCAAATGTATTATTTGTGGCTTTTGTTGGTAAAGCTGCATTACAATTAAGTCGTAGTGGTGTTGAAGGAAGAACTATACACAGTGTTTTTTATGATGTTGATTTTGTACCTGTAAAAGATGAATATGGTAAAAATGTAATGCGTAATGGTAAACTTGTTAAAAGACCTCTATTTAGACTGAAACAATCTCTACCTAGTTATGTTAAATTAATAGTTGTTGACGAAGGTCCAATGGTTAATGATGAAATAGGTAAACAAATGGAATCGTTTGGTATACCTATGATAATATTAGGAGATTTGCAACAATTACCACCTGTTATGGGTAACACTCATTATTTAAAAAGACCTGATTATGTTTTAACTAAAATAATGCGACAAAAAGAAGGAGATCCTATAATTTATATAAGTCAATTAGCAGCTAGAGGTGAACATATACCATATGGTAGATATGGAGATAAATGTTTTGTCATTCCTAAAACAATGCTAAATGATGATATGTTACGAGAAGCTGATATGGTATTAACTCCTAAAAATTCTAGTAGAGTTAAATTAAATAAATACATAAGAGAAAATATACATGGTTATACTAATGCATTACCTGCATATGGAGAAAAACTTATATGTAGAAAAAATAACAGACAAAGAATTTTAGGAAATAATATGTATTTGGTTAATGGTATGACAGGATTTGTTGATAATATTGAAAAATCAAGTTTTAATGGTAAAACTTTAGATATTGATTTTAAACCTGATTTTGAAACTAATAGAATATTTAGAGATTTAAGAATAGATTATAAAGCATTAACAAGTAGTATTACTCTAAATAGTGATTATAAAAAAGGATATTCTATGTTTGAAGTATTTGAATATGGTTATGCTATGACAGTACATTTATCTCAGGGTTCTCAATCCGATAATGTTATTTTTATTTCAGAACCATTTGGAAATAGAGAAATGCAGTGTCGTATTAATTATACTGCAGCAACTAGAGCAAAAGAAGGGTTAATAATGGCTTATTGAAAGGGGTGTTATTTAATTGAAAAATGGTATATATAAACAATTCAGTAAGGTAATAGAGAGTAAAGAAGAACCAATGAAAGATAAAATAGAAAGAATATCTATGCAACTAGGTATTCCTAAACATGGTAAAGGTAAACGAAAAAAGAATAAAAAGAAGTCTAAAAAGAAAAAAAGAATAGATTTAGAGGAGGTATAAAATGGATAAATTTACTGAATTAATAAATTTTTTAAAAACAGTTCCATCTGTTGAACCAACAAAAGAAGAAATTGATATTATGAAAAAAATAGATGAAGATGTTAATGAACAGCAAAGGATTAAAAAACTGATAAATAAAAGAAAAAATGAATTTAAAAAGGGGGTACAATAATATGACAAACCAAGATGTTAAAGATGTTGTGGATTATATAGGAGGTCCACAATATGTTATAGGATTTAGATTTGCTAATGGTTACAAATTAGCATATAGCCCAAGAGGTGAGAATGATACTGCTTATAGATTCAAAGTAGATGATTTATTAACAATAGGTTCTACAGAATATCTTAAATTTGAACATCATGATCATGAAAATAATTTAGCATATTCATTGATACCGATAGAAAATATAACTCAAATTTATTATATGACAGATGCAGGAATATGTTTTAGAGATGTAATGGAATAAAAAAATATTAATTCAAATACAATAGTGTAAAAGATAAGATTTTCAATTATATATTATAGAATTGAAAGAAATAAAATAATTATTAATTAGGAGGTAAATTATATTATGGAAAACAAAAATAATCAAGTAAATTATAATAAAAAAGGAACTTCAGAAGAAGTTTCAGAACAATTAAGAGATTATAAAAAACAAAGAGAGAGAATATTATTAGCAGAAAAGAAAACTGCATTCCATTGCGATCATAAGGACAGAAATGGTAGAGCTAATTTATCTAGTGTAGGAGATGGAGTATTAAGATGTAACCGTTGTGGTACTGAAATATTTACTGCTACACAAACATTAGCTGAAGTCCAAAGAAAATTAGATGAAGTTCTAAACGTAATAGAACTAATTAAATTATTAGCTGAACCTGAGTATGTTCCTGGATTAGCTAAAATTGAAGAGGGTGTCGATTCTCTTAGTAAAGTGTATGACAACGTAGTCTTGAAAGGGAAAAAGAAAAAAGGAAATAAACACAATAACAATAACGGTAATGTAAGAAGAGCTTCTTACAATCAAAGTAAATTATAAAATTTGTTATTTGTGTAAGTATTAATAAAAGAAGAACGAGTTAATTCTCGTTCTTCTTTTAATTTTTTAAGGGGGAAAACATTATGATGAAAAATAGTGATTATAAAGATTATTGTTTTAAAAATACTGATAAAGAAGAATGTGTTGAATATTTAATTCAACATAATATGGGGTTGGTATATAATAAAGTGAATGATTATTTTGCAAATGGTTCTTTCAATTCAGATGATCTAATCCAAGTAGGAACCATAGGGTTGTGGAAAGCAATCAAAACATATGATTGTAATAAATCTGCAACTTTTGCAACATATGCAACAACATGTATCAATAACGAAATACGCATGTTATTGCGTAAACAACAAAAATACAATAAACTTAATTGTACTAGTTTATCATATGTATTACATGAAGATAAAGATGGGGAAACATTACGTGTAAATGATATATTATATGATTTTAAATCTAATGAAGCATTTAGAAATATAGAATTAAATGAAATTATAACTGAAAAACTTTGTTTTTCAGAAATTGAAAAGAAAATAATAACATTACGTTTACAAAATAAAACTCAAATGGAAATAGCTAAAGAATTGAAATGTTCACAAGCATATATAAGTAGAACAATGAAACGCTGTGAAAATAAATTGAAAGAAATTTTTAAGGGGTGATTTTGATATGTCTTATTATATTAAATATCATAAAGAATTAACACCTGAAGAATATCAATATTGTATTGAAAATATTGACAAAGAAGAATGTAAACTAGACTTATTATATAGTCACATAAAATTAGCTATTAAAATAGCTAATAAATTTAAAAATAAAGCTAATATGATAATATCATATGAAGATATCGAAAGTATTGCTGTTTATGCTGTATGGCATGCTATAGAATTATTCGATCCTTCTAAAGGAAATAAATTATCATCATATGTATATCCAGCAATATCACGTGCTATTTTGTCAGAATTCAGAAATGAAGACAAAGAAATTGAATGTATATCAATAGATGTTAAAGATAGTGAATCAAATAAAGAATTGAATTTAATTGATGCAATAAAAGTACATCGTGATAAACTATATAATGGAAATAGATTGGAAGATATAATTGAAAGTGGGGTATTTTCAGATAATCCAACAGATAAGTATATATTAAGACGTATTTTATTAGAAGACGCTAAACAAACAACTGTAGCTGATGAAATGAAAGTAACAAGACAGTGTGTTAGTGTCAGATATCATAGATTAAAAAAGAAATTAAAGAAATTTATAATTGAAAATGATATAGATATAGAAGGAGAGTAAAATCTCCTTCTATATCTATTTTTTTATAATGAGGGGTTACTCTTATATAAATAAATAATTGAACAAACAATATAATGTATATAAAACAATGTCATGAAATGAGCATATATTTCAATTATATATTATATAATTGAAAAGGAGGAATGATAAATGATAATATTATATTTTATTAAGAATTTTTGGATAATAGTATTATATACATTATTAAATTCAATACTCTGGTATATGGTATTTTTAGAGATAAATAATAAAAAAAATCGAAACTATTGGTTGATATTAAGATGTATTTGTGTGATCCTATTGTCTACAGTATTAATAATAAAATATTATTATAACATTTTATTTTAAGGAGGTAAATTATTAATGACTCAAAAATTTATAGAAGAAAAAATGGTAGTAGCTGAAAATGATTTAGACAAAATAAGAACAGCTCCGTTGATGTATATTTCAAGATTAGGCTCATTGGGAGCAATTCATTTAGGTAAAGAATGTATAAATAATAATATTGATGAATGTATAAACAAACATTCACCAGGAAATAAAATAACTATAGTATTAGATGAAGATAAAAATATTTTCACATCAGAAGATAATGGTAGAGGTTTGCCATTTGAAAACATGTTAGAAGCATGTACTTTAATTCAATCAAGTACAAAATTTGGTAGAACAGATAATCAAAAATCTGCTGGATGTCATGGTGCAGGTTTAAAATGTACAAATGCATTATCTGACTATTTTAAATTAGAAGTATTTAAATTAGGTGAATATGCTTGTGTTGAATATAAAGATGGAGTTCAAGTACAAGAGGGTGACGTTGTAAAAATAAAAAATAAAGATAAGCATGGTACAATAGTAACATTTAAACCTAGTGAAAAATATATGGGAAAATGTCAAATGGATGGAAGTATATTATTAGATTGGTTGAACAATATAAAACATTTTCTTGATTCAAAAATAACTATTGATTACACAATAATAAAAAATGGAAAAGCAACTAAACACAAAATAAAAAGAACACCAAGAGGATTAGTTGATTTAGTAGATGCTATGTCACCATTTAAACATAGTGGAATATATTATAGTAAAGATACAACTCATATTAATGAAGATGTTAGATTAATAAAATCAGGAGGTAAAGTTATAAATAAAACATTAAAAAGAGATGTTGATTTAGAATTTGCTTTCTGTTTTAATATGAATTTAATGGAACCAATGACTAGAAGTTTTTGTAACTTTGTTCATACTATAGATGAAGGTGATCATACTCAAGCAGTTATAAATGGTATATGTCAATTCTTTTCTAAGAAAACAAGAGAATCTCTTACAGAAAAAGAAAAAGAAAAATATAACATTCTTTATAATGATATAACAAGTAATTTGGTTTTAGTATTATCATTGAGTACTAGTTTAGATCCTGGATTTACAGGACAAACAAAAGAAAAGATAGAAAATAAAAAATTAATAAAACCATTAACAGATTTAGTTAAATCTAGTTTAGAAAATCATTTTAATGAAAATAAAAAAGAATTAAAGAAATTTACAGATATAATTAAAACTAATGCGAAAGCTAGATTTGAAGCAAACAAATCAAGAAGTAATTTAATTAAAAGAGAAGTATCATTAATATCTCAACATTTAATTCCTAATTATATCCCTGCAAATAATAAAGGAAAAAATGATTATAGAGAATTATATATTTACGAAGGATTGTCAGTTAAATCAAATGGTAGTCAAGCAAGAGATCCTGAGTTTCAAGCAATGTATGTTATGCGTGGTGTTCCTGGTAATGCATTTGATATGTCAACACAAGATGTTCTTGAAAAGAATGAAACATTTAGAAATTTAGCTAAAGCAATAAATGCTGGATGTGGAGACACTTTTGATATAACTAAATGTAGATTTGAAAAAATAATTATATCTTCCGATGCAGATATAGATGGTAAATTTATATTCTCATTATTAGGAGGTTTCTTCTTGAAGCATATGACAGATTTAATATTAGATGGTAGATTATATCTAGTATTACCACCATTATATAAAATTAATGATAAGAAAAAACCTTTCGTTGTAAATAAAACAGAATATAATGAAGTATATTATAGATGTATCATGGATAAGTTTGAAATAAGTAAACCTAATGGTGAACCTATTAAGAAAAAAGATTATCATGATCTTTTAGTAGCAAATCAATATTATTTAGATGAATTAATAGATAGTTCTAAACATTGTATTGCTAATCCTAAACTTGTAGAATATGTTGTTAAATATAGAGATACTGATGATTTTGATATAAAAATAAAAGAACAATTCCCAGAAATAGATGTAATTAAAGATGATAATGGAATTGATGATATAATATTAGGTATATATGAAGGTAAACAACAAATATTCACATTGGATAAAATATTTGATAAAAAAACAGCTAATCTTAAAAAGATAATGATTGAAAATGAAGATAATTATATCATTCATGTTAAAGAAAAATATAAAGATGGTGTTGAAGATAAGGGCGATATGACAATAGGTGATTTCTTAACTATGGCTCAAAAAGTTCAACCAAAGAAAGAATTAAGATATAAAGGATTAGGTGAATTATCTGAAGATGATTTATGGGATACTACAATGGATCCAAATAAACGTACACTAGTTCAATTAACTGTATCAGATATAGAAGAAGCTATGAGAGTATATGAAATACTTCATGGTAAACGTGATAAAGAACGTAGAGAGTTAACATCAACATTTGAGATAAACAAAGATATGTTAGACAACTAGGAGATTTATATGAAGGTTACACAATTTATAGTTGATAATAAAAAATTATATCTTGAGGATGTTATATTCTTTAGAGGAGGTAAAAAATAAATGAAGATTTCAGAAGCAAAGAAAAAATTTAAAGAACACATAATTGTGTCAGATTTAGCTAAGGAAGCAGTATCAGCAATTTCGATATTTGCACCAAATAAAAATATATATCGTCATATTCCTTTTATAACAGATGGTTTATTACCATCTGAAAGAAGGGTATTATATGCAATGTATGCTGACGTAAAAGCATTACCTAAATTAGGATATAAGAAATTAGGTCTTATTATAGGTGCTGTTATGAAATATCATCCACATGGTGAAACTAATATTTATAACACATGTGTAAAATTAGCAAGACCTTGGAAGAATGCAGTTGAGTTTATAGATGGTTCTGGTTCTTATGGTAATGAAATGGGTGATGATGCATCTGCTTTCCGTTATCTAGAAGCAAAATTAAGTCTATTTTCATTATATTGTTATTTTAAAGATTTTGATGAAGATATAGTAGCTATGAAGGAAGGATATGTAGATGGTATAGTTGAACCTGAGTATCTTCCTGCAAGATATCCAGCAGTTTTAACAAAATCTTGTAAAGCTATAGGTTATGGTATGTTTTCAGAACAACCCAATTATAATTTTAAAGAATTATGTGAATTTACTTTAAAATTAATGGATGATCCTAATTATGATAAAATAATATATCCTGATATACCAAATGGTTGTGAAATAATAGATGATGGACAATTTGATGATATACGAAAAACAGGTGTAGGAAAATTTAGAATGAAATCAAAAGTAAATGTTGATTATGAAAATAATAAAATTCAAGTTTTATCTGTTCCTATGAATACTGATTTACAACAAATAAAAGATAAAATAATTGCTATGGGTAAATCTGGAGAGTTAGTAGGTTATGTTGATATTCATGACCAAAATGATAAAAGAAATGGAAAAAGAAAAAGAAAAAATACTAAAGAATTAGCAAAACTTTCTATAGACATCTTATTTAAACAAGGCACAGATTTAGATAAAAGTTTGGAATTATTATATAAGAAAACACCTATGTTAACATCAACTGCATATGCTTTAACTCTAGTTGACGAATATAGATTAAAGGATTATACAGTAAGAACACTATTATTAGATTGGTTAGCATTTAGACGAGATGTTAAAAGACGTCAAATAAATAAACAGATAACAAAGAAAACTGAAAGAGTTCATGTATTGTATGTATTGATTTTTGTTTCCAATAAAAAAAACAGTCAAAAGACTATTAAATATGCAACTGAATCATATGATTCTACAGAATTTAAAAATAAATTAATAACTGAATTTGGTATATCAACATTACAAGCATCAACTATATCTACTATGCAAGTAACTGCTTTTAATGAATCTGCTCATGAAAAATATATCGTTGAAAAGAAAAAACTTGAAGAAGAAATAGATAAATTAATGACATTAGTTAAATCTTCAAAGAAAATAGATGATATAATTAAGGATGAGTTAAAAGAGGGTATTGAATTATTTGGTAAACCTAGAAAAAGTGATGTTGTTAAGTTTGATTTAAATAATAATTATGTTGCAAATACTGATCATAGAATAGTTATAACTAAAAATGATATGATAAAAAAATTAGGTAAAAGAAATACAAGTATAGGTGAATTAGAAGATGGGGATAAGGGTAAAAATATGTTCCTTGTTAATAATAGAGATAGTATATTATTATTTGATAAAAAAGGTAACATGTCTGAAGTTAAAGTAAATGATTTAACTTCGACACCTGAAGGTAGTACAGGGGTTAAATTATCAAATATTATAAATGTTAATGGACATATAATAGGAGCATTTCCAAAACCTAAAAAAGAATCAACTTATGTAGTATTAACAACTAAAAAAGGATTATCAAAAAAATTAGCATATAAAAATATAAATAAAATAAGAGGTACTGTTGTAGCTATTAAATTAGCAGATGATGATGAATTAGTTTCTGTAGATATTTTATCAGATGAAAGTAAGGATATGATAGTATATACTAGAGAAGGTGGAGGAATTAGAATAAATTCAGATGATATTCGTGAATGTGGTAGAGCTGCATATGGATTATCTGTAATAACATTAGCAGATGGTGATGAAGTAATAGGTACAACAATGATAGATAATAAAGATAAATATATATTAGTTATAACTAATAAAGGTAGAATGAAAAAATGTACTTTATCAACATTTGAAACTATGAAGAGAAAAAGTCAAACATTGCAAATAAGCAGATTAGGAAAAAATGAACAAATAGTTTATATTAAATCTGTTAAAAATAGTGATAGTTTTATGGTTTATACTATGTTTACTGAAGAAGAATTTAAAGTAAAAGATATAGTTGAATTAAATAGACTTCATGAATGTAAGAAAGTAATGAAAATTTCATCTAAAGATAGAGTATTAGATGTTGTTATAAAATAAAAAGAATAGGAGGTTTTTCCTCCTATTCTTTTTTTATATTAAATTACGACTGTAAAACAATTAACTAAGTATAAATTTTTTGAAAGGAGATTATGTTTATGGCTAATTATACAACATTATATGATAATATCTATCCTAAAATAAAAAATAGTTTATCAGATAAAAAAAATATTTTAGAATTAAAAAGAGTATTTAATAGTTTAATAAATTCAAATAGCGATGCATTAGCTGCAACTATACCATCTAAATCTATATATACAAATATGGATATGGAAAATAAAATATTTAATATTATAGGAGTATCTAAAGATGATATCAAACAAGCAATAAAAGCATCACCAGATATACCTAAAGAATCAGATAAATGGAGAGTTGTTAAAAATCCTGTATATATGGCTACTATGTTTTTAGTAATATATTTTAATAATGAAAAAAATATAGATATGAGAAATCAATCTATGTTTATATGCTCATTGTATATGTATAGGAATGTTAGAAGTAAATATTTTAAACGTACAAGTCAAGCTACGATAAGTATAATGGAATATACATTAAATAGATTATCATATAAAAATGACCTTAAAAAATACGGTTCTATACTTAAAATGATAGGTAAGAAAAATGAAGTATTTATAAATAACTGGTTTATAACAAGAAAAAAAGAAACAGTAGGAATTAAGGTCCTTAATGAAACAGTATGTAGATTAATAAATGATAATCATAGGAGATATTCAACAGCATTTAATAGTTTTTATTCAGAATTTAAGAAAGACCATGAAGAAGGTAACTTTTATAATGTAGATCAAGATATTGATACTGAAGAAAAATTCATTGCTTCAGATAATGTATCTTTTGAAGTTGAAAAAATTGCACAAAAAATATCTAATAAATTAAGTCTTACAGGATATCCTGATGCTAAAATAATTAGACAATCATGTGCAATAGAATCAGGTTGTTCTATTAATAATCTTAGAACAATAATGTCATATGTTTATGATAAAGAATTGGAAGAATTTGAAGAATGCGTTAGATTATTAATTCAAACATATTTGTTTGCTTATAAAAAAAATATAAATAATATAGTAACACCAGATTTTATTATTGAAATGAAAAAATTTTATAAAAAACAAACATCTTTTAATAACAATTTAACACAATTAAAAGATATCATAGACGGTTTTATAATTAAATCTGGATTAACTAAAAAAATAACACGTATACCTACATTAAATGATTGCAAAAAAGCAACTTTAGTTTATATTTTATTATTTATTCAAAAAAATATATAGGATGCAGTTAATATGGTATTGCTTTGTAATTTTTTAATAGGATTTATTATTGGTGTTATTATACAATATTGTAGTAGAAAATTTTATTAGGAGGTTTATATAATGATAAATAAAGCGACTAGAAAAAGAATGGAAGATTTAATTTATAATTTTTTTGATTTGTTTGATCCATCTGGTAGAAATACCGAATGGTATAAAAATAAATTTAAAGATATGACAGATGCTCAATTTGATAATTTTTTTGGTTCATTATTTAAAGAAAAAGATCCATATTTAAGAGCAACTATGGTGGACTATGAAAATCCAATATCTATTGATAATTTTGAAAAAGCTGCTAAGTTTATTAATGTTCCATTATTTGAAGAAGTTATTATGCCTTATGCAAGTCCAGACCCAAGTAAACCAGTTGTTAGTAAATATAAATGTTTAGTTGGATATATTAACATTAAAAGAATGCAACAATTAAACTTTAAGAAATTAGGATTGTCGACAGAAACATCAGAAAGAAACATGTTAACTGGTCAAGTTACAGGTCATGATAAAAATTCCAGAAACTCAGATGCAGAAACGAGCTCAATGCTAACAATGGGTGCTAATAAAACATTAAAAGAATTCATGTCTGCTAGAGCTGATGATATGGTAATGAAAAAAGAAATGAATCAATCTATAATGAAAAATGGTTATGTTGCTTTAAATGATTTAACAGATGATGTTGCTAATAAAACAGCATTAAATACAACTTCTGTATTTTTTATGGGTGCAGGATTAATGAATGATTTAATAGGTAATGACTATATTTTACCTAAAACTAAAAAATAAATTAAATTAAGATATGATGTATTATCATATCTTAATTTTTTATTATCGAATTAACAAGTATGTAAATAAAAAATATATTATAATTTTGGGAGGTTATTATAAATGTTATATAACGTTAAAAAAGAATATGAAAAATATATAAAGGATATTCAAATTTATTCTACAACAATTTATTTTTTTAAAGAGGATGAAATAGATAAAGATAGTTTAAATTCTTTCATGGAATTGGTATATACTTCAATAAACAATATTTTATCATCTAAGCAGTATTTATATGGTAATATAACTAAAAGAATAAATGAAGAATGTAATAATTTTTTAGGGTATGAAGATACAGTATTGAGTTTTAAAACAGAATACACTGCAGTATTAGACATACCTTTATTAGGTAATTTTTCATTTACTGAGGACGAAAAAGATATATTAGATACACTAGATTCAGAATCAGCAATAGAAAATACTGTTAGAAAAATAATATATGAAAAAGCAGAAAAGTATATTGATATTAATAAAATGCAACTTAATTATGACTTGATAGATCATGGAAAATATTTTTTAGTCAAACACCGTACAGGATTAATTGAATATGTTTATAAAGATCTTTCACATCTAACATCAAATCCTTATAAATTACAAAACATTAATATTTTATATAAATATGGAAATGTAACAATGTCTAATACGGGACGTATTGTTTTCATACCATGCAATGAACGAGAAGCTGATAATATTTTAGTTAAAGTTATACAAAATGATGAAAGCGATAATATTGATGATATAATTTCCATTATTGATACAACATATGGTATATTATATGAATTTAATATTTTCAATGAAGAAAATTCAAATTTTTATATTAAAGATTTAATATTACAAAAATAAAAGGAGGTAACACTAATGTTCATGCGTGAAGTTGAATTTGAAACTTTAAAAGGAAAAATTTTAATAAATATCGAATGCAAAGGAGATAATGAAATACAATTTACAGATTCAGAAAATAATATTTATCATATGTATCATGAACAAGATTGTTGTGAAGAAGTTTATATTAAAGATATATGTGGTAATTTAAGTCATCTTTTAGATTCACCAATAACTATGGCAGAATGTATTGTAAACGAAGGTAAAATAGGTGAAGATGAATGGGGTACTGGGACTTGGACATTTTACAAATTAGCTACAGTTAAAGGTTATGTAACAATAACATGGCATGGTGAAAGTAATGGTTATTATTCTGAAACAGTAGATTTTGTAATAGAAGAATCGATTAAAAATAAAAGAACATATGATATTGATTTGGTAAGTAAAAGTGTAGAACAGAGTAATTTATTGCAATTAGATAAATTTAATTATTCTGATAATGATTTTGATGATGTATCTAAATGGATTAATACTAACATTATAAATTTATCAGATTTTTTCCAAGGATCTTCAAATTTAACTGAATTAGATATGTCTAAATGGGATGCTAATACTGAAAATAAAGATGATTCAATAGAATAATGAGATAATAACAGATAAAAGTAATATTACTTTTATCTGTTATTTGTAAAACCATAAGATTTCAATTACATATTATATTTATAGAAATAAATATAAAATGGAGGTAATAATATGAAATTATTAAAATTTGATAGTAAGAAAAAATTCTTATTTAAGATTCAAGGAATGTATGTTCCTGGTGGTGTTGATGTTGATTTTATAGTTATACGTGCTGTAGATAAATCTACAGCAGTAAGTATAATGAAGTCAATTTTGAGAAATAAAAGGAAATCATCAAAAAAAGACTACTATAAAATAATGTCTGTCGTAAGTTTAGATGATATAGATTCAGATGTAGCAAGAATAGCAGGGGTGTTTTATCAATATTAAAAAATGGAGGTTATATATTATGATAATGAAAAAAGATGTATTCTTAAAATTAATGTCAGAAATAATTAACAGTGTGGTAGATTTCAATGAATTAATAAAAGACATACCTGACAATATGCATATAACAGTTACAACAATAGGTGATTATGATGATAATATTGACAGACAAGAGGAAAAAAGAAATGAAATAAATAGAAATTTTCAAAATGAAAATTATGTAGTAATAGATAAAAATGATTATATAGTGATATATAATGAACGACATACACATGTTGTTATTTTTGCATAATAAATATTTTAAAACAAATAATAAAATAGAGGAGGTCTAGTTATGGATAAAATATTTGTTTGTATAGGAACACCAAAAATCATATTTGATTCTATTGGTCCTATGGTCGGAAGCAAATTACAAGATTTGGGATATGAGGTTTATGGTACTATGGAAGAACCCATCCATGGTACCAATGTAAAAGATTATTGGGATTCTACAATAAAAAAAATAGACAAACACAGAGTAATATCAATAGATTCAGCTTTATCATCAAAATTAAAACCAGGAGACTTGGTTCACAGACGTAAAGGAGTTATACCTCGTGCAGGTATTGATAATTCTTTTAACAATATAGAAATAGGCTCAAATTCTATAGTTGGTATAGTAGGAAATAGTATTGACAATGTTATAACATCAGAAAATAAAATTAAAGAAATGGCTAATGATATAGTTGATTATGCAATTAAATTATATTGAAAAAACAATATAATAATAGGTAAATAAAAATATAATAAATTCTATAAAAATTAATAAAAAGCAAATATTGTAATTCATGAAATTTCAATACTATATTATAATAATGAATAAAGATATAAAATAATGTTATTTATCTTTATTTAAAAAATAATAACAGGGAGTTATAAAAGATGAAAATAATAGTAGAAAAGGATTTTTATGGAGATGATTATGAAGTTGAGGAATACAGTTTGAAAGATATAGAAAAATTAGAAGATGCTGGAGCTTTTAATTTTCAAAATTGTGCATTACAACTAGCTCTTGATGAGCTAGAAGAATTAAGAGGTGACGACGTCTTATTCTAAATTCAATAATAAACTAATCCGAATAGAAGAAGTTTTTGAAACTTCTTCTATTTTTTTTATGTTCCTATTCTTTGAAAAAGGTACAATTTTCACTTATATATTATATAATTGAAATAAATATACTTAGTAACAACTAGGTAACAATAATTAGGAGGTAAAATTAATGAAAAGAAAATTAACAATTAAAAACTTTTTAAATGAAATGACTTATGATTTAAACATGAGTGAAATGGAAAAGGTAGTAGAAAAATATCAAATTATTTTAATCAATTATGTTAAAGACTGTCGTTTCAAATTTTCCAAAAGAAATGAATTTGAAGAAGTTATGTCATATGTAGCTGATGATAGATTCTTAGAAGCAACAGAAAGAGTGGCAATGACTTCAGGTCTAGAATGTGACTTTTCTCATGTATTGATAGTTGCAACAATAGGAAAAGATGTCATTCAAGATAAAAAACAATTAGCAATAGATATCGGCTTTAGATTGAGAACAACAGAATTTGCTAACCAAATAAAAAATGATGAATTATTAAAGATAGTTAGTTATGTATCTTTATGGACATTTAGAGGAGTAAACACATCTCCTTTCTATAAAATTAAAGAAGTAAATGGAATAACTGAAATGTTGCCTACAATATTATATAATAGTCCAAGAATAGGAAAAATGAATATTAGTAAAGAATTTTTAAGATGGTTATATGAAACAGCAATTCCTGGTTTAAAACCAGAGGAATTATTAGCTGGTATATTAAGAACTCCATGCTCTAATGATGAAAAACTTCAAAGATATGAAATAAGATTAAAAAGTTTCGTATATCAACTAATATATTATATGGATACACAAAAAGCTAAAGAAACAATTATGCAAGTAATGCATGATGTTAGAAATTTCGGTAAAACAATAGGATTAGAAATGTCATTAGATGATGTTTATTTAGATAATAAATGTGTAGAAAAATTAGTTAAAAGTAATCTAATAAAAAATAATTCAGATAAATGTAGAGGTGCTTTAAAATATTATAATATTTTAGAAGAAATCAAAAAAGAAGGTAAGTACAACGATATGTTTTAATTTAAATATATTATGATAATATAATGAATAAGTGGTTTTGTTTTAACCACTTATTTTTTTTTATTTAATAATATACAAATTATTATGGATTATATTAATAGGAGGAATAAATGAGTTGAATAAAATTAAAAAAGATTGTTTGAAATTAAAAGGTGAAGTAAAAGAAGCTTTGCCTGGTTGTAAATTTATAGTAAATGTGAAGGAACCAATGGATATTGATGTCGTATGTAGTTTATCAGGAAAAATGAGACAAAATGGTATTCGCATAATAGAAAATGATATGGTTGAGATAGAAGTATCTGTCTATGACTTATCTAATGGAAGAATAGTATGGAGAATCAAATAGGAAGAGGTGATATAATAATGATGGCTATGAAAGATGATAGAGTTTACGATTTGTCAAAAGAAAATTTAAGCATTGATGAGAAAAATAGAATAGTTATAAGAAAAATAGTAAATTTATCAAAATTTTCATATGATAATCCTTACATTTATTATTATAACACTTTAGGAGAAGATATAGATAAATTAATTAGAACTTATAGAATTTATAGAGTAAGTAATATAACAATTTCAAATATATTTAACATGAATGAATTAATTGAAATGACTAAAGATATTTATCATAGTATAAAAATGACAAATATATTTAATATATCACCAACTATTGTAGTTTTTGATCATCTAGATGATAATCAAAAAATTGATGTTATTAATTTTATACAAAAATATATGTTATTTTTAGAGTTCATTAATATGTTCATATTTTTATTTTAAGGAGGTAATGTTTAATATGTATGAAATTTATGTAAAAAATAAAGGACTTTTTAAATTAATGATGCCTTATAAATTATATGGCACATACAATACTTCAGAACAAGTTATTGAAGCATTAAGTGATATAACTCAACCATATGAAGATATAAAAATAATGAAAGATGGAAAACAAATTCGCTATATAGATTTAAGTGTCAATAAACATAAATATGTTTTAAAAAATGATTTTATGGAACCAGGAGAAAAAACTAAAAAGATGGAAGATATGTCAATAAATATTGAAACTGATAAAAAGCAAATAAAAAACAACAAAGATACAAAATATAAAATAGTAGATAAATGTAATAATGAATTATTTACTATAGTATTTGATAAAGCAAATGATATGAATATAGAAATAAATAATATATCAAAATTTGAAGAAACCTTATCAAAATATGAAATGTTTAAATTTGAAGTTTGGTCATTACGTTATGTAAAGGGTGTAATGAGTTCAGGTATAATGAATGATAAGGAAATTATTGAAACTTTAAGTTATATTTTTAATAAATCAATAACAGATTTAGGTATGCAAATTGTTGTAGATTTATAAGGAGGTAAAAAATGGATAATTTATTATTAAAAAGATTGAGAGAAAATGACCAAGATAATCTATTTGAACAATCTAACTCATTAGTACCATATAAAACAGGATTAGACTTATTAGATTATCGTTTAGGATATAAATTAGTAGCTAAAGATATGGATGAAAATATTATTGGTAATCATGATGCAATAGGAGTAGTAGGTGGTAGTTTTATAACATTAATAGGTAAATCAGGTACTGCTAAAACTGCTATGGCTTGTAAAATGGCTGCAAATATAGTTAAACCTTATAAGAATGGTCTTGTCATTCATTTTGACTTAGAAGGAGCTATGACATTGACAAGATATAGAAATCTTACTAACTTAACAAATAAAGAATTAAGCGAACACATTATATTAAAATCAGATAGAACTTATTTAGAAAATATAACAGATACTATCATGGCAATAACTCAAGAAAAAGCTAAACATAAAAAAGATTACACATATACTACTGAATTTAAAAATGAATTTGGTGAAAATATGGATTTATATGTTCCTACAGTTTTTGTTATAGATAGTATTCCTCAATTAAGTATGAAACCTGAACAAAAGAAAGTTAAAGCAAAAAAAGGTTCTGGTGAAGAGGATTATATGGTTGATAACATAGAATTAGGTAAAAACACTTATGCTATGAGAGTGGCAAGAGATTTAACTCAATTCTTTAAACAATATTTATCTATAATTAGAGAATATAATATAACTATAATATCTATAAATCATATTCATCCTAAAATTCAAATAGATAATCCTTTTGCTAAATCTCAAGCTCAAGTATTATATTTAAAACAAGATGAGCAATTACCAGGAGGTACAGCTACAGTTTATTATGCTAATACTATAATTAAAAATGTAGCTGTTGGATCAAGTAAAGCAAATATTGAAGAAGATGGATATGCTGGTTTTACTGTAAAATCAGAAATAATAAAATCTAGAACAAATATATCAGGAGTATCAGTTCCTTTAGTATATGACCAAAATAGAGGTTTCAGTAATGAACGATCATTGTTATATTATGCTAAAGAAGAATTAGGTATTCTTAATGGTGGTAGAAGAAATTCTAGATATATAGGAGATAATAAAGATGTTCGTTTTGATGAATTGAATTTTGTTGAAGAATTTAAAAGACCCGAAGTTAAACAAGTATTAATGGATGCTGTTCAACCTCATCTTGAAGCTATGTTATTTGGAACAACAGATGCTAGTGAATTTGGAGATAATATAGGTTTAACGGAAGAACAATTTTTTGATATAATTAAATAGACACTTATAATAAATGACAATTAGTATTTTTCTAATTGTCATTTATTATTGTAAAAGATAATTGTTTTAAAGCTATATTATATAATAGATATAAAAGAATAGAGGAGGTAATTATTTAATGGCTAGAGAGAAAAAAGATGATAATAAGGTAGTGTTTAATTCAAGTACAGCAGAATTAAGTGATGTTCTTAATGGACTTGAAGAAAAGTATAAGGATAATAATGCTATTCTTGGGATGACATTATTAACACATCCAATATACACTTCTAGTTCAAGAACTTTAATGACAACAGGGCATTTAAAACAAAGAACAAATATGAATAATCCTGAATTTCCAAAAGTATTTACTGAGTTCTTTAATATGGTAGGAGAACATTCTTCAGGTATACAAAGAGCTAGAAATAATTTGGAAATAAAAAAGAAAATATGCAAATTTAAGAATGATCATATTTATATTTTAGTAGTTCAAAATACAGATACTGGAGAATATGATATCATTGAAAAGAAAATAGTAGAAGATTTAACTGAAAAATTTGGTTATGTGTATAATAATGAAAGTCTAGATAAACTTGAAGTTGGTTCAACTGTAAAGAAAGGAGATTTATTATATAAATCAACATCTTATGATGATTATAATAATTATTGTATAGGTGTAAATGCAACATACAGTTATACTTCAGATATAAGAACAACTGAAGATGCTATAATTATATCCGAAGGATTTCAAAAAAGAACAAAAACAACAGAAGTTGAAACTATTAGAGTATCAATAAATGATAATGACGTATTATTGAATATCTATGGTGATAGTGAAAATTATAAAACTTTTCCTAATATAGGAGAAGAAATAAAAGATAAAATAATATGTGCTACTAGAAGAATTGATAATGATCAAATATTCTTTGATTTTAAAGAATCTAATCTTAGAAAAATCAATTTTTCTAATGATACTTTATGTGTCGAAGGTGCTTCTGGAGGGAAAATAGTTGATATAACTGTATATTCAAATAAGTTTTTAGATGAAATGAAAGAAAATGAATATCATAGTCAATTAAATTATTATTATGAAAATGAATTAAGATATTATCAAGAAATATATGATAGTCTTAAAGATATAGTAGTTAATAATTTACCACATTCAATAGAATTAAATAGATTATACAAAAAAGCAAAAGACATATTAAATAAAGATGTAAAATGGTGTGAAGTACAGACTAAGAAACCATTCTCTAATGTTATATTAGAATTTGTTGTTGCAAGAGAAACTCCTTTAAAGAAAGGTTCTAAGATAACAGGACTGTATGGAAATAAAGGTGTTATATCAGCAATAGAAAAAGATGAAGATATGCCAGTATTAGAAAACGGTAAACGTGTTGAAATATGTTTTAATAGACTTGGTGTTATTAATAGAATAAATACGTTCCAATTATTTGAACAAAGTATAAATTTTATAATGAATAGAACTATTGATAGAATGAAAACACTAGAAACAAATGAACAACGTGCTAATCTTGTATTCATGATGATAAAATATTTCAATGAAGATCAAGAAAAACGTATGAGGGAATTATATAATAAATATGATGACAAACAAAAAGATGAATTTATTCAAGATATATATGAAAGAGGTATTTATGTAAATATTCCTCCATTCTGGCATAAAAAACCATTGTTCCATATATTACAAGAAATATATAAAAAACACGGAGATTGGTTAACTCCTTATAAAGTATTTAAGAAAATAAATGGTCGTTATAGACCTATAATGACTGAAAATTATACAGGAGAAATGTATATAATTAGACTTAAACAAACTGCAGCTAAAGGGTTCTCTTCAAGAAGTGTTGGTGGTGTTTCATTAATAGGTGTTCCTATAAAAGATGCCCAAGCTAAAGAAAATAAAATATTGTATCCTAAAACTCCTTGTCGTTGGGGAATTGATGAATTATTAAATCTATTAATAGGAATGAAACCAATATCATTAGCTAAACAAAATATGAGTTATCGTAATAGTATAGAAGGAACTAGAGATTTACCAACTAGATTATTAAAAGATGGTCATGTAGATAAATTAAGAACAGATTCAGATATAATTAATAGAAATGTTGAAGTATTTGATGCTTATCTTAAACCTATGGGTCTTAAGTTAGAAGAATATAAGGAAACTGTTGAATTATTATATCCAGAATTAGATGATGGTGAAGAAAAAGAAAGAGAATATAATGGAGAAAGATTTAAAGCAACTGATACTGAATATGTTCATTATATAGTAGAGACAGAATTAGAAAAAGCTATGAAAGAAGAATATTTCGTAGGAACCGAAGAAGAATATCTTGAAAAAGTTGAAGCAATGAGAGAAAAAATAATATCAAGTTTAGAAGAATAAAAAATAAGCCTAGATTAATTTCTAGGCTTATTAATACAATATTGTAGGGGGTTTTTATGAAATATATAAAAATAAAAGATGAAGATTATTTAAATATTAAAAATATTTTAAATGATAATAATATAGAATTTGAAGAAAATAATATTCTTGATTTATATGTAGAAAATCGAATTGAGAATATGCAGAATTTTGAATTAACAAATTTAAAAGATGTTAAAGAAGCAACACAATTTGTTGTTAATGAAATAAATCCATTAGATATAGATTTATTGATAAATGAAGCATTAATAATATATGAAAGTGAGGTATAATATGAATAAAATAACAATATATCATCAATTATTAGAGTTAGGTGATAACATTAAGAAAATGGATGAAGAGGAATTAAGAGAAACAGTTTATTTATTAAAAAAGATTAATTTTGAAGAAATAGTTAAATATCTTTTAACTATTGATAAACTAGATGACATGGATTTAGTAACTATTAGAAAAATAATAGAAATAACTCAATTTATATATAATAATACAGCAATAGATTCACCTATTACAGATGAATCATTTGATAAATTATATCAATTAATGTTAGATAAAGGTTTAGGAGATATAGTTGGTTCAACTAATATACAAGGTAAAAAATTGAGAAGACATCAATATCCAATGTTAAGAGGAACTATAAATAAAATTCATTTTATGACAAAAATGCAAAAGAATGCATTATCAATTAAAGATGAAGGTAACAAAATAACATTTAAAGAAAATAGAATGAGTTTAGAAGAATGGTTAAATAGTATAGAAAATATATTAGGTGAAAGAATACCAAATCCTTCAGTAACTATACAACCAAAACATGATGGTCTATCTGTTGTTCATGAATGTGACAAATATGGTAATATATTACACTCTTTATTAAGAGGAGATACTGATAAAAATATAGCTGTTGAAGTAACATCTATATTTAAAGACAATATTAATTTTAAAGAATATGCAAAGAAAAATAAACCATTTGGTATAAAAACAGAAACAGTAATGGAAAGAAGTCAATTTGATGCTTTTTGTATAGAACAAAAGAAATATAATAATCCAAGATCAGCTGTATCTAGTATATTAAATGAAAAAGAACTTAGACCAGAGTTAGGTAGATATTTAACAGTAATGCCTTTAAGACAACAATATTATGATGAAAATAAAATAATAATATTAAATAGTGATTTCGATGAACATTGTGATAATATATATAATATTAAAGAAATAGAATATAAAATAAATTTAGTAAATAGTTATATTAGAGAAAATGGATTGGTTACAGATGGTGTTGTTTTATATCTAGACGATCCTTCAGTACAAAGACGATTAGGTAGAATAGGAGCAATAAATAGATTTGAAGTAGCATATAAATTTCCAGCTCAACAAAAAAGAACTAAATTAATTGATGTTGAATTTACTGTAGGTTTAGGTGGTTGTATTACTCCTGTTGCTAAATTTGAGCAAGTTATAATGAATGGTAATGAAATAAGTTCAGCATCATTAGGTTCAATAGATAGATTTAAATCTTTAGATTTACACGAAGGTGATGAAGTAATTATTAAATATGAAATAATTCCATATTTAGATGTAGATGCTAGTTGTAATAAAAATATAAATGGTAAATTATTTAGAGTTCCAACTCATTGTAAATATTGTGGTTGCAAGTTAGAAGAAGATCCTGTATTGAAATGTGTGAATAATAATTGTTCTTCTCGTATAATAGGAAATATAGTTAATTATATAAATAGAATGAGAATTGAAGGTATTTCAATAGGAAAAGTAACAACATTATTTGATAAAAAAATATTGACTAATATAGAATCTTTATATAAACTTAAAGATCATAAAGAAGAAATAATATCAATACCTGGATTTGGTTTAAAATCATATCAAAATATAATAGATGGTATAAATGCCAAAAAAGAATGTTATGACTATGAATTATTAGGTTCAATAGGTATTCCAAATATAGGAGAAAGAATATTTAAAAAAGTATTAACAGTATTGGATTTAGATAAGTTAATAGAAGTATGCAAAGAAGGTTATTTAATAGGAGAATTAATTGGTGTAAGTGGTTTTGGAGAAAAAACATGCACTAAAATTCAAAGAGGTATAAATAGTAAATTAGATACTATAGAATTTTTATTAAAAACATTAACTGTTAAAAAATATAATAAAGTATCTAAAGGAAAAATTTGTTTTACAAAAATAAGGGATAAAGATTTAGAAAAGGCATTAGAAGAAAAAGGATATGAAATAACTAATAGTATAACTAAAGATACTAAGTATTTAATAGTTCCATCTTTAGATGTGGTATCATCAAAAACAGTAGATGCTTTGAAAAAAGGTGTTGAAATAATAACTTTAGATAATGCATATAAAATTTTATAAGTACAACAATATAATAATGAAAATGTAAAAATTAAAAGTTCATAATCTCGTATAGTAGTTAGGAGGAATTCGTGATTGTAATCAGAACGACATTATTCGAACAGATTCCAATATTAGAATAATGGATTAGTAAGCGTCAATCATGCTAACGAATTACGAGAGGTTGAGCACTTTTAAGAAGATCAACGTGGTTATGCAATGTTAATTTTTTCTGGTCTGTAGATAAAACAACACATATTTTCTAAACACTTTTTTGATAATTATTATAATAGTTTTATTAATGAATTTACAGAGTAGATTTTATTTATATCAAGTTTAGTACGCTTCGGCAGGAAAGATTGATATGAATAAAGTTGAAAATAAAAGATTTAATATAATGAAAAATAATGATTATAAATTTTCAACTATGATATTTTTTAAGAAAATATAATACAAAAAAAATCTATAGATTTCAGCAACAGATAACTTACCGAGAACTTCAAGATTTTTCTAAAAGTTTTAAAAACACTCAGTCTAACATTTTAATGTATTGTGTTGTTGTCTTTTATTTAACGTAGGAGCTTTTTTAAATATAAGATTTACAATCAATTGTTAAATATGTTATGCTTGTTATAATATGATATAATTCTAACTACGGGAATAATATTATAATATAAAAAGATAGATTGAAAACTCTTACGGGAGGGTGTTATAGGTATATCAGACTAACCTTTTTGGTTAGTCTTTTTTAAATCAAAATTTGCATAAAATTTTATTTAATGACTAACAATTTATTATCAATAAATAAAATGTTAATTAAAATATATTTTAATTAAAAAATATATTTGATATAACAATATTGTAAAATTAAATTTAAATTAAATGGAGGAATTGATAATGAAAAAAATATTAATGCTAGGTGAAGTAGAATTAACAGGAGCCCAAAAAGATTTATTAAAACAAATAGTAGGAATAGATGGTGAATTAGACATAGAAGTTAAACCTATAAAAACATATATTCCTAAAAATATAACTGAATATGCTGCTGTATTAACTTACCAAAATAATCCTCATGTATTAAAAAACATGAAAAAAAGAATGAAAAAAGTGCCTTTACTTAAATATTATAAAAATAAAGAAGGCGTTGTTACTGGATTTATGGAAATAAAAAATATAACAATCAAATATGATTATATTGTGCATAAATTAGAAGAAGATTCTGAAAAGTAGTATTTTAATAAAATCATCTATAGGGGAAATATTAGAAAACCTTATAGATGATTTTTTGCATTTGTAAAAGATAATAAGTTCAATTATATATTATAATAATGAAATAAAAATAATTAGGAGGTAATTAATATATGTTTAAACAATTAGAAATTTTAGGAAATGAAAAAGAGGTATCAAAAATAGTTGAAAAAACTATAGAATCATTAGAAACAAATTACAAAATAAAAATATCACATGAACAATTAATTCCAGCATTTGTGAATTGTTTTATGGATGCATTTTATTTTAAATCTATGGATTTGATAAAAGAACCTAAAAAACAACAAATAGAAACTAATTTATTTGATTTATTAACAATAACACATGTTATAGATGAACTTCATGTGTTATCTACAGAAATAACATTAGGTAGATTGGGAATGTTAAAAATGGGTATTCCTCTAAATGAAGAAGAATCAGAAGCAATAAATGATGTTGATTGTAAATTATTAGAAAGTGTATCTATTAAAGCTGCTGAATATCTTGAAACTTGTCATGATTTTCACTTTAATAAATATAATATAATTTTCAAAATAGCAGAAGTATTCTTAGATGAAATGTTGAATTTAGTTAAATTCAAACAAATTGAAGATGATACAATAAGAATTTTAGATCAATTCTTAATAGTAATTGATGAAGATGGGAAATTTTCGTCAATAGAAACAACTTCAGGACAACAAGAAGTAATAAATGAATTATTTGAAAAAAGAATGGAAGAATTACAAAAAGAACAATAAAGGGAGTGTGATATAATATTATGAATGATTTCGAAAAAAGATTCGATTATTATCTATGTTCCATGATATATCAAAATATGAAAATCATGGTAAATGATATTAATCCAATTATTGAAGCATTGAAAATATTTATAGATGACATTGTTTTAACACCAAAAAATGATGTTAGATTAGTATATAGATTATCCCCATTTGAAATATATATTAATGGGGATGAAAATATTAAAGAATACAGAATAGATAATAATCAAAATTATGATTGTACCATAATTAATTTAGATATAAATAATGTTGCATCATATTTTAAAGATGAAAAAAATATGTATTTCGATAAATTAAAAGAAAAGGATATTATTATACCAAAAGAATTGTATGGAACACTATTCGTATGTTTAATATTAAGCATTAATCATTTTATAGAAAGTAATACTAAATTCATGGAAGAAATAAATGTCCATGATATGTTTATATTCAGTTCTGTTGATGGACATAATGTAATTAGGAGGGTTGATTAATGAAGTATCAATATCTTAGTACAGTTCAACAAATGGAAGCTATAGATAATATTTCAAATAAAGTATTCGTAAGATTATCTTACGAATACGGAATTTGTATTATTAAAAGACAATTAATTCCAACATTAGGCTCAATATTTTTGAAAACTGTAATTTCTAATTTAAATAGTATAAGAGAAAATAATGATATGTCAGCATATATAAATATAGATGATTTGTTGATATTAGGTTTAGTTGAATTAAATTTTGAAGAAACCGAAAAAGCAACAAATATTCTTCCTGATTTTAGATTAGGCAAAAAAGCTTGTGAAATTATGGGTATATCATATGAAAAATATGAAAAAACTCAAATGCCTTTAAATAAATTTAAAGGCAGAATTATAGATAGAGACAATAAAAAATATTGGGAAGATTTATTATATATAGTAAGAAATTCATTATATTCTATAACTGCTATTGCTATCGATCAAAATGAATTAATTGATATATTTGCAAGAATCTTTTTAGAAGAAGTGTTTTATGAAATAAAAAAACACTTAAAACAAAAAGATTATAGTTTTAAATTATATGATCTAATATATTTTGAAATGAATAATGATATGATATGTCTTGATTCATTACCAGAATATAAATTAATGGTTAAAAATGATTCAAGATTAGAAGATAGTATTTTAGTAAATAAGGATGAAGAAATAGAACATCATGTTAGTACGTTATATTTTTAGGGAGGGGTTGTAATATGTACAAGATGCTATCAGATTACTGCAGAGGGTTTAACGATGAGTTAAATCTTCCCCTAATTAATAGGGAATTAGATAAAGAATTATATCTGTATATTTATGAAGCATTCAAATCTTTAGAAGTATTTGAATGTATAAAAATAACAGGTTTTGAATATACAGAAAAAGAAAGTGAAATAAAATTAGGAGAATATGTTAGAACTAGAAAAAAAGGTACTAGTGATAAAAAGGAAACTGAAAAAATTCAAGTTATGTATGTTAATGAAAATCATCTTGGTGAATTGAAAATATCATATGAACTTAATCTTGATGTAACTGAAAGAAATGGGGAAACTACAACATTGTCAGGTAAATATACAAAAAATATATTAATTCCTTTGAAAGATAAAGATGGATGTTATAAATTAAAAGGAAAAAAATATATATTAATGTATCAATTAGTTGATAGTACAACATATACGACAAGTAATAGTGTTGTGCTAAAATCAATAATGCCTATTCCTTTAAAAAGAAAAGTAAAATATATCCATGATTATGATAAAGTAACATATACTGTTCCAATATATTATACTCAAGTTTTTAAAAATGAAATAAGTATGTTATTATTGTATTTTGCTAAAATGGGTATAAATGACACATTAAGATATTTTGGAGTTAACGATATTATTCGTTTTGTAGAAACTCCTAATCCTGACGACATGGATGAATTTATATATTTTAAAATAAGTCAAAAAATATCAGTTAAAGTAAATAGATTTATATTTGATCGTAGTAATGAAGTAAAAAGTATTATAGGAATGATAATTGAAAATATTTCAAATAGAACAACAATGGACGAAATATTTGAAAAAAATTATTGGTTAGAAAAATTAGGTAATCATCAAAATTTAAATCAAGCATCATTTAAAAGAGCAAAAGCAAGAAATCTTTTACAATCAGTAGATAGAATGATAGATATGACAACAAAAAGGGTATTAAATCTATCTCCTGAAAATAAAGATAATATGTATGGTGCATTACGCTGGATGTTCTTTAATTATAATGAATTAAAGTCAAAAAAGATGATGGATGTGACAAATAAAAGATTAAGAGATAATGAATATATAGCATCATTATTAACAGGGACATTAAGTTCAAGATTATATAGAGCAATGAGTAAAGTAAAGAGAAGTGGTTCTAAAAATTTGGATGCAGTAGAACAAATATTTTCATTTAAAGGAGATATATTAATAACCGAATTATATGATTCAGGTTTATTTAAGTATGATGATGTTGTTAATGATATGGACTTCTTTAATAAATTAAAATTTACAATTAAAGGTCCTAATAGTCAAGGTGGAAAATCAGGAAAGACATTAAGTACTTTACAAAGAGGAATAGATCCATCATTTATAGGTAGAATAGATTTAAATGTTACAGGTAACTCCGATCCTGGAGGTACTGGTATATTAACTCCATTTATTAAAACCAATGGTTTATTCATATCAGATAAAAAAGAACCTGAGTCTAAACAATTTGAATTGATACAATCCATAGAAGAAGCATTACAAAATGAATATGATTATATTGATAACATGGGAATAGAATCTTATGAAGATTATTCAAATATAATAAGTAAGATATTTACTGATACTAACGGTATCAATATGTCAATTACGAATTTATAAAATTTAAACCGAGAAATATTTCTCGGTTTAAATATAATTTAATGATTAACAAGTTATTAATATATAATAAGGAGGTATGTTATGAATAGAAATGATAAATCAAGATATGAAATAACTATGAAAGGCGAAAAGTTATTCAATATCATACTGAATGATAATGGAAGTATAGAAGAAGTAACAAAATTAAATTTTGACGTTATAGGTAGCGATGTAGAAAATAGAGAGATTATAACTCAATATTATTATAATTTGAAAAATATTGTTGATAATAAAAAAATGGTTGAAGCAGATAAAAAATTTATAGATTTTTTATTAACAGAATTAACAATAATAGTGCCTTCAGTAAAATTTAAATATTATGAGGCAAATATTAAAATTGATAAAATGGCTAATGATATAGAGAAATTTATACATGAAGATTTTGATGTAATTGGGAAGTATCCTAATATTATAGTAAACACTAAGTATAAACCTGAACGAGAATCCAAAAAGAACAAAAATTTATCAAATCACAAATTTAAAGATGTTGTAGGTATGGATAAAGTAAAAGATAAATTATATGACATCATAGACCAATTTAAAAATGAAGAAAAATATAAAGCATGGCATATAAAACCTATAAGAGCTATATTATTATATGGGTCTCCAGGTACAGGAAAAACATATATATCTGAAGCTTTAGCAAATGAAATCGATGCGACATTTATACAAAAAAATATATCTGATATATTACAAAAATATATTGGAGAATCTGAAAAACAAATAAAAAATTTGTTTGAAGATGCTAGAGAAAGAGAAGGTAAAACTGTAATATTCATAGATGAAATAGATTCAATAGCTAAGAAAAGAAATTCTAGTGAAACAAGCGAAGCTAGAGATAGTGTATTAAATGAATTATTATCTCAAATGTCTTCTCAAAATAATGAAAAGATATTTTTAATATTTGCAACAAATGCATTAAATTTATTAGATTCAGCATTTTTAAGAAGTGGTAGAGTTGATTTTAAAATAGAAGTTCCATTACCAGATTTTAATGCTAGAAAAGGAATTTTAGAATTATATTCTAATAAAAGACCTTTAAGTGAAGATGTAGATTTAGATGAAATAGCTAAAGATTTAAGTGGACGTAATTGTGCTGATGTTGAATTAGTTGCAAATGAAGCTGCTAGAAGAGCTTTAAAATTAGATAAAGAATATATAGAACAAATTGATTTTAAAGAAGCATTTGAAGAACAAGTAGTTGGTGCTCCTGATAAAGATAGAAATTTTGAAGAATTAGAAAGGAAAATAACTGCTGTTCATGAAGTTGGTCATTTATTAGCAAATAAATTAGTATGTACACATAGTACTGTTAAAAGAATATCTATATTACCTAGAGGAGGTATGTTAGGTTTTGTGCATTCTGAAGATAATAGTATAGATAAATACAATAGTACTAAACAAGAAATGTTAAATGAATTAGTATCAACATTAGCTGGTAGAGCTGCAGAAGAAATTGTATTTGGTAAAGAAAATATAACAACTGGTGCTTCTTCTGATATATATAGTGCTAATCGTCAGGCTAGAGATATAGTAACTAAATATGGTATGGATGATGAATTTGGATTAATAATACCATATGAGAAAGATATTATAACTGAAGCCAAAGCAACTGAAAAAGTTAAAGAGATATTAAATGATCGCTATGAAGTAGCTAAAAAATTAATATCAGACAATATTGATTTAGTTAATAATATAGCTGATGTTTTATTAGATAGAGAAGAATTAGACGAAGATGAAATAAATAATTTATTTAGTATGTTAAAAAATAAAAATATTAATTTAAATTAATTTTATAGTTAGGGGTATTATTTTAATACCCCTAATTTATTTTCGTAATATGAAAAAGGTAATTAATTTAATTATATATTATATAATTGGAATAAATATAATTTAGGAGGTAATATTATGAAACATGAAATTAAAGATTTAATGAAAAAGTATGGTTTAGATGGAGAAGTAGAATATAGTTTTAGTGTTACTCCACAAAGCATGAGACATCCAAGTCCTACAATAAGTGGAATAAGTGAATTGTTTGATTTGGGTACAGAAATTAGAGTAGGAGATAAATATTATAGTGCCCAATATGTAGATTTTCAACATTGTAGCATAATAGAAATATTAGACAGAGAAAAAGATTATGTTGTTGAAAGGGTTTATTTATAAAAGGAGGATTTAGAATATGAGTAATTATTTATATGGTAATTGTGTTCTCTCCATTGAAGGAGATGACACAATTTATCCAATAAAACCTTTTAATTATGAAGAGAAACTAAATATAGATGTTGGATATCTTAAAGATGGATATGTATATATTTATAGAGGTGATATAAGTAAAAAAAGAAAATTTAAATCAGGATTATTTACTAACGACAATAATGAATATATGTTCTTTTTAGATAATGATGAAAAGGATTTATATGCTTTTGATAAAATTAAAGATGATAGTATAGCTTCAATAATAAGGAGAGCAAATAATATAAATCCTAGATTGCAACATAAGATAATGAAAGATATAAATAAATCAACAGATATTTATATTCCTGAATTAGATGAAAATGATGACTTTTTAAAACATTTAGTAAAATTAATGTTAATAGAAAAGAAAATATCATTAAAAGATTATAAAGATAAATTTAAGAAAACCCATGACATAACAAATATAAAAGCATCTTTAGATACAAAAACATCACCTGATGGTAAAAGAGGTGCATTAACAATAAATAATTTATTAAAGTGGGTTGACTTATTAGATATGGACATCTTAATTGAATTCAAAGATAGTAAAAATTCTTTAGATCCATCAAACAAAATATTCAGATATGATTCAACATCTGGATATGATGTCATTGACCTTGGTGGAGACGAAGAAGATAATGAATAATAATATATATAGGGGGTTTTAAAATGAAATTAGTAAATTTAGAAACAGGTATAATATTTGATGGATATGAATTTGATGATGCAATTGAATTTCCACATGTTGTAAGTATAGGTATCGATGGAAATATTGATACTGTTAAATTAGTAGCAATTGATGACGCATTAATTGCTACTATAGTGATATTAAACAAAAAAGGTTATGAGACAGTATATAGTTGTGCAGGTCATGTTCATGATGGATATAATGCTGGTTATATTTATTTTAAAAATAAAATATTTTCATATCCTTATGTAATTCAACCTACAAAAGATATTGATTTATTTAATAATGAAAATGTTTATATTGAAGACCCATCAACAATACGTGCTAAACGTGGTTGTACTGAAGATAATGGTTTAACAACTATTGAGCTTGTAGAAGCAATAAATGATTTTAATAGCACATTGTTAAAATGGGCTTTGGCTTTACCAAAATTTGAAGAGCCAACAACTATAGTTGATAAATAAATATTAAATATTATACATATATGAACATAATGATAATGATAGTAATTGTGTTCATATATGTTATATATATTATCATTAATGAATAATAAAAAAATAAGGGGGTAAAAATAATATGAAATGTGAAAATTGTATAAATATGAATATATGTAAATGGGTGGAGGTTTTTAACGACAAAAACGCAAATTTAATTGAAGAAACTAATGGCATGTTAGGTGTTAATTGTTCAGAATATGATGACGAAAAAGAAACAGGGGAAGCTAATAAATTACAATGTAAAAGTTGCAAATTTAATAAAATTTGCAAATTTCAATTTAAATTAGAAGATTCAACACTAAGATTTAAAACTAAAGGATGTTTAAATATAGAATGTAATAATTATACTATGAATGAAAATTATGAAATAGTTGATGAATATAAATATGATGATGATGATGAATATATGGAACAAAATAAATTAGATACTTCAGTTCAAGCATCAGTGTACCCTGATGGTAAACTGAAGTTAAGTAAAGAAGAATCTAAAAAATAATATATAATAAAAAAATAATAAAAGATATAGAGTTATAATTTAACTCTATATCTTTTTTATTCATTAGAATATGTTTTGATTTTATTTTTTATTTTATTTATATTTTTATTTAATGTTGAAGGTTTATATTTTTTAATCTCACCTTCATAACATTTATAAATATATTCTGAATTTGATTTATAAAATGTTGCTGCTGATACTTGTGAACTTCGTTTACCTGTAACATCTACACCTACTCTTTTTAAAATATTATCGACAAATTGTGAACAAACCATTCTATTTGTAAATTGTATTGGTAAATGTAAACCATAAGCAATTATATTTAAAAAACTATATGATGTTTCTTTAGTATGTTCTATAAACCATTTAATATTTTTCTTTAATGCATCAAAAGTAAATTTATCTAAAAAAATAGTAAATACTGCCATTAAACTGTCTTCATAATCATCTAGATATCGTTTCAATGATTCTATACTGAAACCTCCATGTTTTTTATGTTCGTGATTCAGTAAATTGAAGCTGTATAATTTTTTTAATGATGAATCTAATGCTAATGCAGCATGACAATATTTACATCCAGTTACAGTAGATATTACTTTATCAGGTATCGTATTGCACCATGATATTACAATATAAATAGGATATTTATCTTTAAATTTAGTAGATGATTCTTCTATCACATTAGTATCACTTAATTTAGTAGCATCAACGAATTTATATTTTGAAGATAAACCAAATGTTGACAATGTTTCTTCTAATATAAAATCTTTTCTCATTTTAAAATTATTATATTCCATTACAATACTCCTTTCTTACTAATTCATTATATATTTGTTTGGTAGTAAAAATTCATTTAAATATTAACAATCTGATATGGAGGTGTTGTTTTATATGAAAATACTTTATTTAAAATTAAAAAACTTTGTAAATATTATTTCAGGTATGAAAAAATCTGAAATTGAAATAGATTTTAGTAAGTCAAAAAATAAATTAATAGTTTTATCTGGTAAGAATGGCTCAGGTAAAACTTCTATATTATCAGAATTACATCCTTTCGCATCATGTGGAAACATGGATGTTAGAAGTGATGTTTGTTTAATAAAAGAAGGTTGTGATGGATATAAAGAAATCCATATACAAGATAAAAAAGATAATTATATAATAAAACATTATTATTTATTTAAAAACAAAAATAAATCAGTTAAATCATATATCAGTAAAAATGGAAAAGAATTAAATGATAATGGTAATGTTAAAAGTTTTAAAGAACAAGTATATTTGAATTTAGGAATAGATCAAGATTTATTGAAATTGATGAGATTGGGTAGTAATGTAACAAGTTTAATAAATATGAAAGCTACTAGTAGAAAATCTTTTGCAACAAAACTTTTTTCTGATATAGATATATATGAAAGTTTTTATAAAAAAGTTTCTAATGAATATAGAAACGTTAGAGCTGTTATGAAAAATATATCTGAAAAAATATCTCAATATAATGTAACAGATATATCAGATTTCAACAATGAAATACGAATCATAACAGATAGAATACAATCAAATGAATATGACAAAAATAAATTAATAAAAGATATAGCAATAAATGAAACTAAATTAAAAGGATTGGTATGTTCTGATTATAATGAAATACTTGAAAATTATAATAATCTTAATAATACAATCACAACATCAGAAAATAAATTACTGTTAGTAAAAGATATTTATGAAACTGAAAAAGAATATAGATTATTATCAGAAAAAAATATTACAAAATTAGATAATGAAATTCAACAAAATGAATCTAAAATAGATAAAGAATTATCTGAAAAAAATATATATTATGATCAAATACAAGAATTAGAAGAGAAATTAAAAACAGCAGTATCTGTGACTAGATTACAACATATAGAAGATTCTATAAAAGATTATGATAATCAGATATCTATATTAGAAAAAAAACTTAAAGATAGAATTCAATATGATAAAAATGAATTAATGAGAGTTAATGATAATATTAGAATGGTAATTCAAGCTTATAAATCATTAAATATTTATAAAACAAAAAATGTTAGATTTATAGCAAAATTAATGTTGAATAATAATGATGTTAAAAAAGAATTATTAATATATAAGAGTAAATTAGAAGAGGAATTAGAAACATTGAGTAACAATTCAACTAAAAGTAAATTTATAAATAAATTATTTGATGATGATAAGATAAATTTTAAATGTGATAAAATGTGTCCGTATATGTCATTTTATAATAAACTAATGGAAGAATTAGATGAATATAATAATATAGATGATAAAATATTGGATTTGAAAAAACAATTATCAGAATATGAAGAATTATATGATATATACAGAGTATTAACAAATATTGAAGAAATTATAAATAATGTTGATATAAATAGTAATATTCCTATAGAATATAATATCAATGTTATTTTAAATAATATAATAAAAAATAAGCTTTTAGTAAATAGTAGTATGTTAAATTTAGCGATAGATGATGCAGAATCTTTTGAATTATTGGATAATTATAAAAAAAATAGAGATAATATTATAAATGAATATCAAACAATAAAAGATTTTGGATT
>OLNQ01000420.1_pt1 | contig 47209 bp, 36 predicted proteins | sample 1672821 | NCBI WGS metagenome assembly OLNQ01 (sample SAMEA3136727, study PRJEB25190) | human gut metagenome | biome: human gut; feature: human-associated habitat; material: faeces | place: Austria | collected 2013 | reverse complement strand
AAGGTTTACTTTTCTGTATGACTTTAATGTATTAGGACCAAAGATACCAACTGAGTTCCAATATAAATCAGAGTCAACTTCATCTCTTTCAGGTAAACCAATCAGTACATACATGCCGTAGCTTTCAGCTAGTTTCTGAATTTCTACCATATACTTACTTGGGTTGTTACCTCTGATTGTCTGTGCAAGTACATGTTGCATATAGTCATTACCGAACTTAGCTTTTAGCTCATCATCATAACTGTCCGGTGTAACTACATCATAACCTGTTAAAGCCATTTCCGGAAATACCAGAAGGTCAACACCATCTTTGTGAGCATCACTCATAATATTTTCAATTAGCTTAACATTACCATCTAAGTCACCCCATACAGGATGGAAGTTTACTGATGCAACCTTTGCATTATCTTTGTACTTACTACCTGCACCATATACCGGTTTTTCATAATCTGTAAGTTCACCATACCAGTTAGCAAGTTGACATAATCTTCTGGATGACATACCGTTACTTGCTTTGTTCTTGTTAACTTCACCTGAACGAACACCCGGTTCTTTTGTTGTTGCCGGTTTATAAATACCGTCTTTTAATGCACCACCAATTGGATATGCACTAGATGACTGTGATGATGAAGTAATCATATTACTTTCACCAAAGTAACTTGTGCTACCATTTGTTGTGTAAAGGTTAGCAGTTGCAACATATCTTGAGTACATACGAGCATATGCATATGTTTGTGTGTACATATCATATTCAGCTTGTGAAAGTGCTTTAGAATCACTTGTGTCATAACCATAAGCCTGACAAACAATTACACCATTGCAAGAATAACCATAATAGTATTTGCCAAGTTCAGCAACTTCACCAAACTCATTACCTAATGCTAAACCAAAAGTGCCAAATGAGGTTTTTAGTACATATGGTGTATCACCTACTGAAAATCCCTCTTTATATTCTGCATCAGTAAGATGAGTTTTATCATATGTATCTACATTACCTTCAGGATCACAAATAACAATTGAAGAATAGTATTTACTGTCTTCCTTTGTTGTTGCACCGAAAAGAATGTACATATCGTCATCATCTGCTAATTTTGCAATGTCCTTAACATAAGTATCTTTCTTAACACTAACTGCATCACCCTTTGTGCCGGTTAATGAATACTCAGGGAAAACAACAATATCATCATTTTCCTTATCAGCATCGGAAATGTACTTTTCCATTTTCTGATAGTTTTTAGCCTTCATATCAGTACCTGATAATACTGCATCAAAATCTACCAGACCCATTTTGTAGGACTTTTCTTCTGCTGCACTTGCTGTAATGTTAATTACTGCTACGCTAGTAACAATTAGCACACAAAGTGCAACAGAAACAATTTTCTTCACGACTTCTTTCATTTTTTTCTTCCCCTTCCTTGTTTGTTCTTTCCTGACACTAAACAAACATATAAAAAAGAGGCCACGAACCTATTTCGTGACCTCTTTGTCAGTGAGATAAAACGCAATATTTATAATTACAAATTCCAATTCACATACAAATATTGCCTATAATAAAAAACGGACATCACACTTATTTGTGTGACGTCCTTGTCTTTGTCTGCATTATAGACCTGTGATTTTTTTATGTCAATACAAAATTTTAAATTTTCTATATGTTTTGTATATTTTAATAATAGTTTTTGTATTATAGTAATTGTTTTTATCAATTAATACAATATTCTTATAAAATCATTTAAGTTTTCTTTAGTGGTTTAATCATTGTTTATCAAAGAATTTTTTATAAGATAAATTCTTAAATCTTGGCACATTATATGCAAAAGGAAGATTCATAAACCTTAAAACTGCTGAAGAAAAAGGATAAGTATGTTTACTACTAAATTCATCACAATCACTTTTGATATGTGCTAAATCTTTCATTTTTGCAAGTACAACATTATTGTTCTTTTTGCAATAATCAAATATCACTCTCTGTGTGCAATAATGATAAATATCAAAATAAGAATTAATATTCTTATCAATATTACTTGTCAATTCAGAAAGTTTTGCAATTATATTTAGGTGAACAATGTTGTTACGATAAGCCGTGAAAAAATCATTGTATTTTTCCCTATCTTTATCATTAGGAAGATACTTTTTCATTATATCTCTATCTTTTTCTTTAGGTAGCTTTAGATTTTTTGTTTCTTCTCTGTATTTACTACCTGAGAAAATCTCCGGTAACAATAGGTAATCATACTTATCACCTACTTTTCTACGAAGTGCCTTTCCACAAATCTTTTTGTAGAAATATCCATCCCTCTCAACAAAATATAAAGCTAAAGTATATAAACCGTTAATGTTAACTAAATTCTTAACAAGAATATAAACAATTGTGAAATAAAGGGTGATAATTGCCTTCTTCCTTTCTTTTTCTACATTCGGAATTTTATTATTTTCAAACAAGGTTTGAAAATTAAGCTTAGAAATTTTCTTTGTAAGTAGTTTAATTTTCTCTTCACAGCTAGGTTCTTCCTCATTAGAAAACAGCTTATAATAAGAGTCAATTTGTTCTTCCGGAATTTTACTGAGAACAAACTTAACAAGGTATCTATTCTTTGCTAAACCGTTAATATCAGCAGGGTTTATGTACTTAATAACATACTTAAACCTATTGTTGTTAATCACATTATTCATTAGGAATGTACTGACTTTTTGACTTTGCTTATCTGTTTTTTCCTTTGAATCAAAGTATTTTTTATAAGTATTTTCTAAGTCTGTTTTGCTAACACCAAGTGCCAACAAAGCATCCTTTAGTAAAGGTTCCTGTGGTGCATTTTCAATTTTATTTTCCATTCTTGCAATGCTCTTTATTGCTTCTAATTCAGTTGCAATTTTACCGGCATTTCTAAAAATAGCATACTTATCACTGTAATCTTTATAAACTGCATCATCATTTTCTGCAATAAATTTTATTACATTGTTGTGGTCTTCAATAACCTGTAACTTGCTGATAATATTAGTTAGCAAGTCGTTAATCTCTTTACCGTCAAGGAAACAAGTCATAAAGAAAATTACCTTAGTAAAGTCATAAATATTCTTATCAATACTAACGTCTTCTATATATTCTTTATTAATCCTTACCTTTTCTTTAAATAGCTTATTGCCTTTTTCGACAAACAATTTACTAATAGCCTTTATAGGATTTATAACATCATCTGCTTTAAATAGCTTTTCTGCATATTTTTTATATACAATTTCTTTTTCGTCATCATTTTTAGATAAACGCAAAGCCTCAACAATTTCTAACAATGGCTTATCATTGTTATTTAGATAATGAGTAATAACAAAGTCATAAGTCTTGTATAATTTATGCTTAATCGAACTTAACTTTGCAACCTCTTTTTCTTTATCATAAGGCAAAGGACAGTAACCGTATTCAATAGCACTTTCCCTTAATTTCTTAACATTAACACCTAGGTTCTTATTAGTTTTTAGTACAGAAAGTTTGTATAGTTCTTTAGAATACTTTTTAACAACTTCTACATTTTCAGTATCTTCACCGTAAGCATTTAGGATAATGTAAAGGTTATTTTTTTCATTAGAGATAAAATTCTTATTTACATTTTTAAACTTATTCTTAACAAACTTATTTAAGCAATTAATAAATACATATTCTTCACTATAATTTTCACTATATAATTCAATGTCATTATCCTTATAGTGAAAAGTATTATTACGAATAAAATTTAGAATATTAAGGTAATTATAAAATTTTTCTTCAGAAATAGGTTCACCATGGTCATAAAAAATGTTTTCATAATAGCCTAAATGAGGTTTAGATTCATTATAAAACTTACTAAAGTTATCTCTTTTTTCCCATTTAAATTTATTCTTTGGCTCACCATTTGAGTCCTTTCCACCACCATATTCTGAATAAGGAACACGGTAGTTAATATCAAAACCTATTGTATCGTTACCTGCCTGATTATAATTACGGTCAAAAGAATTAACTGTATAAATAATATTTGTAATATGCTTTGCAAGTATTTTCTCAATATCAAAAATATTGTAGATAGCTTGAATATGCATATTATCGGTAAATGTTTGTCCGAAAAAATCTTTTTCAAAATATGGCTTTAGGCACAAAGCATCCATACCTGAATTTTTATCAGGTTTATTGGGATAAGTCACAAGGCTACTGCCTGAAGAAAAGCCGTTCTTTATTTCATAATTTTTCTTAGTATATTTAGGGTTAACATACATATGGCTATCTTTGTTTACATTGCTGGATACATCACCCATAATTCTTTTTTCCAGTACAGAATTATTACCTTTACCGAAAGAAGAAATATAAGCAACATCGTCATTAGCCTTAATAACCCACTTAACACCGGCAAGTTTTGCTTTTGATTTTTTAATTTCCTTATTAGGCTTAGGTGTATTATCTTTTGATATGGCAGTATCAGGCTTATTTTCTACAACCGGCTTTTTTGCTTTTTCTTTTTCTGCATTAGAATCAGCTTTTTTCATCAGTGATTCTCTGTGATTTTGTTTTCTTTCCTTTGCAGTTATTCTTTTCTTTTTTGCCATAGATACAACCTCCTAAAATTTAATATTTATTACTAAAGGTCAATCAGCTTTTCAGTTGATTGACCTTTTTCTTTTGTTTAATTTCTGTTTTTAAGTAATTCTATTACTTTATTTGCTTTTGTTGATTGAAATTTTCTGCTTTTGTTTTAGTTTTTTATTTTCAGTAAACATTGTTAGCTCACCTATATGTGTAGGCAAATTTACAATCCTTTCAATCCAATCTAGAAGAACCGGCAGAGTTCTTTGAGTTTTAAGACCTTGCAAATTTACAATCCTTTCAATCATAGGCTTTGTAATGACGCCATTAATGATAGTTTTAAGACCTTGCAAATTTACAATCCTTTCAATCTATGCCCGAAATGTGCAACATTGGAAGAAGGTTTTAAGGCCTTGCAAATTTACAATCCTTTCAATCCGAATTATCCTGACAAAGCTATCAAGATTGGTTTTAAGGCCTTGCAAATTTACAATCCTTTCAATCCTCAAAACATTAGTGAAAGATATTTTACATAGTCTATGTTTCAGTACTTTATAATATTATGTCTTTTGGTATTAACACATAATACTACAAAAAATAAATTTACACGGCTGGTTTGGTCCTTAAGGACATTTTTATTATATAATACTACTTATTATTTGTCAATATTATATATAAATTTATAGAATTTTTATTTTTTTAGTATATAAACACCAATCACCATACTTCTCTACAAATAATTCATAGAGAAGTATAAAGTAATTAATACATTGTATCAGTTTAGTTTCTTTTTGAAGATAAGCACTTTGCAGTTAATGCAACACCTCCCAACAAAGAAACTCCTAATACACTTGATACAAGAATTTTCTTTTTCTTTCTTGCTTTTGCCTTCATTCTTTTTCTTCTTATTTGTTGAAGTCTTATTGCCTTTTCCTCTTTTTCTTTACTATCGTCATTAAGAAGTAGGGATAAACCTTCAGCAATATTTTTCTTTAGCTCAGACAAATCATCATTAATAGAAAAAGCCTTTTTGCAAGCTTCCATTTCACCTAATATAAGTTTGAAACTTTCCAGTTCTTCTTTACTATAGTTAATTTCACTAGAATAAGTATCTACCTTAAGATTAACTTCATTAGAGAAACACCATTTCTCAGAACCATTATCATCAACGATAATTTCTTTATCATCAGGTGTAACAAACACAATGTAACTATCAACAGAAATAACCATATCAATGTTTTTCTCTGCAAACTTATTCTGTAAACATTCTGCCAATAGCTTTCTCTTAGTACTCATCACTTCACTAAGTGATGCTTTATCATAAGAAAATTTACCGTCAATAAGTAATCTTCCATTTTTATCAATGGTAATATTACTTGAAATTTTCTTCACCTCTAAGAGAATAACACCGTTATTAGTCAACACAATATTATCTGCAACAGCTTTGTCTTTTCCGTTAGACAGGTACACATTTTTATAAACAGTAACTTCCGGTCTGTCAACAGACTGTAAACTTTTTGCCACTATAGCTTCGCAACCTATTCCCGGATAAACAGTCCTTAATTCTCTATCAACATCACATAGAGAGTCAATTGCTTTTTGGACAGTAAGATTATCTTGAAGATTTTTCTTAACTGCCAATAATTTTAGCTTATCAATAGCATCCTGAAGATTAATATAATCATCTTCACCTTCATCCTTAGTAAGCATTACTACATTGTTTCTTAATTTAATTAAATTATCAGTATACTCATAGTATGAACTTACCTTTGTTGTGAAAATTTTCTTTTCATCCATATTGGATAGAATTTCATTTGTTGTTATCTTCATAAATATCACCTTTCTTTTTATTAATTATGCTACATTTCTTTGGTGTGGATCTACTAATGTTTGATTACTAAGTAATGGTATTCCTAAACGCTCTGCTTCCATTGCCTTTTCAACAGAATGTTGTTGTCCGTTTGGTAAAGTTCTTATATGCATTCTAACATCAAAGGGTTTTTGTGGTGTGGTGTATGAACGGGTATTCACTGTTGATTCTGCAACAGTGATTTTTTCTGTAATTGACTCCACTACAGTTCTTTCGGTAGTTGTCTCAAGTACAGTTACCTTTGACTGATTATTAGTGCCCTTAAACTGTGGTAGTTTTTCAATAATAAAATCCTTGTTTTTATATCCCAATATAATTCCTGTAACAGCCATTGCACCTACCCCTGCAATAATTAACTGTTTCTTATGTTCCTTTACCCATACCTTAAAGCCTTTTTTATTTTCTTTCATCATATGTTTCTCCTTATTAATAAACAATGGTTTTTGTGTTTCTTTTGAGTTCATTATACTTAGTGGTCAGCTAAAAATAAACTACAAAAATTGGAAAGATAAAATGAAATTTTGAAAATTATTTGATTACATTTTGAAAAATTATGTTATAATATTTGTAAAATAGTAACTTAAAGGTGATAATATGGTATCTAAAGGAAATTCTAATGCTATATTGCCCGGTAACTTTAATGATAAATACAAAAACTACATTAGGGATATGTTTGTTTATCAATACAAAGGCATTAGCAAAAACAAAAAGTTTTCTGATTTCAAAAGAAAATTTACTGACAAAAATCAACTGCCAAGTACTTTTTCTAATGATATTTCAAATTTAAAGGAAATATTTGCTGATAATCCTGAGATTATTTTCAGTAACAAAAACACACCATGTTATTGCACTATTGATTCAATATTTGTAGAAAATAATCCTTTCTTTTCTTTATACAGACACACTGTAGGTAAACCCGATATTTCATTTTTCATTATTGTATTAGCACTTAATTCTAATGTTGATTATATTGATAATTTACAGGATTATTTTATTAATGAATATGAAAATGAAGTTGAAAACTTTAAGAAAGAACAAGCAAAATATAATAATAAAAATAGTTGGGATAATATTCCTAAATCAACTAAAAAAGATATATTTTCGGATTTTACAGAAATAGTTTTGAATGAATACAGAAACAGTATTACCGGTACTTTTGCTGAATATATTTCTGCTTGTTGTAAAAAGGTAAATCCATATACACTTGAATTAGAAAATGATTTTCCTTATGAGAATTATAAAACTCTAAATCAACTTTATGACCTATATAAAATTCTGGATAATTACAACTACTTTTCCCTAAAGAATTTTAAAAATACACTTTCAGACTTAAAAGAACTAGGTATCATTGAAAGTAGAAAATATAAAAATTCCTATTGCTATAAATTAAGGGATAATATGCTGAATAATATTCTGAAAGATATTGATACAAATAACTTTTGCAATATGATAAATTTCTTTTCAGAAACAACTGCACTTGGTGTGGTAGGTACATTTATCAACAATAGGATAGGTAATAGGAAAAATATCTTTTCATACAAACACAAGTACTTCATCAACACACTAAGCGACTACAATATTTGTGACCTACTATATGCAATAAAGAATAAACTATGGATAAAAGTTTTTTACCGTAACGGTATTGACCTAAAGCCACAATGTTTTGTTTGTTATCCCATTGAGATAAGACAAAGTACATACAACGGTAGGCAACATCTAATATGTTACAATCCTGATTTTAGAGGTGTTACTTCAACTCGTATTGACTTTATTGATAAGATAGTAAAAACTAATATCGAAAAAAATCATACTACTGAAATTGAAAATGCTAAAAAGTCAACAAAGTACTTATGGGGTGTTGGGTACAATGATTTTAAAAATGGTAATGCTAAAGAAAAAATCAAGGTTCATAATGTTACCTTAAAACTAAAAGTTGAAGATAATGAAGAATACATTTTTAAAAGAGTTGCAAGAGAAAGCAGAATCGGTAAATTTTCTATTGAAAAGAATATACTGACCTTCACTGCAACAGTAACACAACCTATTGAAATGTATTCTTGGATAAAAACTTTTGCTAAGAGGATTTTATCTGTAACAGTAGATGAGGTTGATGTTACAAAAAATGTCTTAAGTGATTTTGTAACAGAGACTACTGAAAACTCTGACAATAAATATAATTTTGAAAATCAACCACCTGCTAAAAATGAAAACGGTAATCTATATTCAAACCAAATCTTTAATGAAGTTTTTAACTTAGATTATGAAAAATCAGGTAACTGTATTATTCAACATTTAAAAGGTAGTGATATTCAATCTAATGGATTGTTTAAGAATGACTTTGACTTAACGGCACTTGATATTTTTGAATTAAAGGACAATAGCATAAATATTTTTTATGATTTATTACCACTGACAAAAATAGAAATTCAATGGTTAAAGTATTGTGTTAACAACTCTAAGGCAAAGTTATTTTTAGAAGAAAATCAACTTTCTAAGCTGAAAGAAATTTTTACTGTTGAAGAAAATGATTTACCTATAAACAGTATAAATTACTATGACAAATTTAAAAGTCATAACGAAATTGCAGATACTGACATTTACATTGACAATTTCAAAAAGATAGTTAAAGCTTTTACTGATGAGAAAGTCGTAAAAATCAATTATAAGTCAGTAAACAATTCAACAAGGACAGTAAACATTGGTTTGTTAGAATATTCTAACAAAGATGACAAGTTCAGAATTTATTGCAAAAAGGAAAATTCAGTTTCTATTTACAATCTTGAAAAAATAAATTCTGTAGAAATCCTCAGTGACAGTTATGACAGAAATTTGGCTGAGAAAAACATCAAAAATTACATTCTTAATCAGCGTAAAGAAATAACATTAGAATTTACTAATGTGAAAAATATTCCTGACAGATTGCTAACAGAATTTACACCATGGGAAAAGTTATGTACCAGACTTGATGATAGGTACAATGTAACAATAAAATATGATAAACAAGATTCATTTGAAATCGTTACAAGGCTACTTCCTTACGGTAAAAATATTAAAATCCTTAAGGATACAGGAAATGTAAAAGCAGAATTAGAAAATAGAATTAAAAAACAACTTTCTATGTAACAGAAAAGGCATTTGTGAAAATTCACAAATGCCTTATTTTTATTATATATATGATTATCTATATCCTTTTTCTTTCATATAATTAACGATTGTATCAACATTATGCCTTTCAAAATTATTAAATTGAGAGTCATCAAAATGACCGGGCTTTATTGAAGGTACATACCAATCCTTAGAATTAAAATATTTCTGAACACTTGTAGTATTAAACATTAAACCATATCTTGCATAAATCTCATTTAATGCAAAAGTCAATTCTTTCTTACTCATACTAATACCCTACTCAACAACTTATTTTATATTTTTATCCCTTATATTCTTAACAACATCAATGGCTATATTTTTTAGCCATCTTTCTACACTTACACTAAAATCATAATTTCTTAAATTAAAAAATCCATAAGCATATGTTTCCACAAATGCCAATGCAATCTTTGACTTATCTTCATTTAGTAGCATTGAAATAAACTTAAAAACTTCATCACAAGTTTTCATATACAATGTGTAAACACTATTAGGACTAAATTCAATTGCTCTTTTTACTAAAGTCGGTGTTGTAAACTTTACCGATTTATTATTTTTGCAGTCAACATCAATTACCGTAGCAATACATTGAAACAACTTTTCCTTATTTTCATCAGTAAGAACAATTGACTCTTTCCACCTTAATAAAATTGTCTTTACAATATTCATTTTGTCATTAATTTTACATCTTGAATCGTTATACATAGCATTCTCCTTTGTGCATACTTATGCTGTTTCTAATATATAGACGATTTAAAAGCCGAAATAGTTTTAAATTTTTTAAAATTTTTTTAAAGTTTTTTCTCAAACTGATATATTGCAATAATTGTAAATAAATGTCATATTGTTATTATACATTAAATAATTATATTTTTGTTGTATTTTGCAAAAGATTTTTAATTTTTTCATAAAATTCCCCTATACAAAAAAATCTCCTTGAAATTAATCAAGGAGATTTCTTTCTGTGAATATTAGTTTTTAATAAATTAACTAAATTACAATAATTAATAAAGCTTTTAAAATTATTTATTAAAAATTTATCTGGAATAAAATTCTTCCATAGTTTCAAGGCAAATACCGGCTAATTTTCCTTTAGGAGAAAAAGCACCACAATCAAGTGCAATATGATTATTACCAATAAAAATATAACCGGGCAAGGTATTTTCTTTTATACGCTGAGTAGGTGTATGACCGGTTACTAAAATCTTGTTACTGAAATATTTTTTGCTATAGTCAGGTCTATCCCAAACTAATTCTTCTAATGAATAATCGGCAATAGATTTTTCAACTGAAAAATTTCCTAGTCCTCCATGTACCAACAAATAATCAACACTGTTAATATTCAGTTCAACATAAGGCTTAAACTTTTCTACATAATCTAAAACCTTATTTCTTTCATCTAAAGACAATTCAGAAAGTTCACATAATGTAGACTCGGCACCATTATTAAGCCAATCTAAAATATCAAAACAATTGTTTTCTATAAATTCCGTAGAAAGATTATCTAGATTATTAATCATATCTCTATTATTCAGCATCATTAACTCATGATTTCCCATAAGACAAGTACAGTTAGGCAAACCCATAAGTAACTGCAATGATTTGATAGGATGTTCACCTTTATCCACAACATCACCCATTACATATAGCCAATCCTTAGAAGAAAAATCCATTGAATTTAATAATTCTAAAAGCTGATTAAATTCTCCGTGAACATCTCCGATAACATATGTACTCATTTAATCCCACCTTTTTAAATTAATTTTAGAGAGTATCAAACCCCTTGCAAAACAAGGGGTTCAACACAATTTCAGATATTATTTTTATAAATTTATTTTACTACAATCTTACACTTTGCAGACTTTTTACTACCGTCTTTTGCAGTGGCTGTAATATAGCAAGTGCCTTTTTTCTTTGCAGTTACTTTACCTTTTCTATTAACTGTATCTTTTCTTTTATCAAGTTTAACATTAACATCTTTAGTTTTATATACTGAACCTTTTTCTGCATCCCATTTACCGTCACTATGCAAGTAGTACCATTCACCACCATAAACTTTAAAACCTGATGATTCATTCTCAATATCATCAGGAACATAAATCATTTTCTCCTTCGAATCAAGTCCATCCGGATAAACCATAGTTTCACCGGGATCATAACCTTCTAAGTTAATCGCTTCTGTCTGACAAACTTTGCCATAATTTGGTGGTAATTCTTCATTCTCAGATTTTTGTCCTAGGTCAATACCCTTATTAAATATAATTGAAGTTATATTTTCATCAATATCAATGTAATAAACTTTTGAACCATCATCAGTAATAATAGTAGTTGGTCTCATTTCATAGGAATTTTGCCAGTCAGCACAACTATCCTCACCATCCCACCAATATGCACAAGCAGTTGCATTGCTAAATGTATACCATTCTTTTGGCATAGCAAAGAAAAATCTTTTAGATTTATTCTTTATAGGTCCTGTATAAGTTCCGCCTAAGTTAGTAACATACTTTGTTTCTGTGTTTTCAGTAGAATTACTATTTGTTTCTACTGCTGAGGCTATCGGTAAAGTTGTAAATACACCAACTACCATAGCAACAGAAAGAAGAATTGATATTAATTTTTTACTCATTTTCATTTTTCCTCCTAAATAAATTTTTATTTTACTGTTATACATAAAGTATACTGACATCTTCCGTACTATAATTATAAACTTTATAAGTTGTAATTTAAAGAAAAAATCTACGACACTAAAAATACACACTACTAATTAATGTTGTAATTTACAACATTAAAAACACCTATGAGGTTAAAATTCTCATAGGTGTTTTATAGACTTTTTATAGTTATTAATTATTTTGTAGTGTCGGTATTTGTATTAGAATTATCATCAATTTTAGTATGAGATTTACCCCAATAATCAACTACATTTATTTTGTTACAACCGTTATAAACATTGAACATTAGATTTTCATACACATTCATGGTATTTGCTTCAATATATTTTCCGTAATACACCAAGCTACCACCAACTTGTTTTGTGCTGATTTTGTTAAATATATTATTACATACAGTAACATAATTATATCGTGGCAAAATAACTGCATGACCTATTGTATTAACAAAAATATTATTATAAATTGTAATACGGTTGCAAATTTTCACCTTTGTAGAATGGTTACCGATTGCCCTCATAACATTTTCAAAACGGCAAAATTCTATTGTAACATCTTTACTTACTGTATCATCATTGGACATTTTTATTGTAGGCAAAGCAAAGGCAGTACCGTTATTTGTATTAGAAAAATCAGGTTCAATCTGAATTACCTCATAGTTAAATAGAGTATTACCGTAATATTCAGGATTTTTCTCTTTTCTATTGCCACAATTTTCTCTGGTATATCTTTTGTTGGTATTTCTATTTATATACAGTAAATTATAAAACTTAGAGTCTGAAACAGTAACATTTCTTGCACCGGTAATTTGGAATACATGACAGTTATATCTACCGTTTTTTACTACAATATGGTCCACAACAACATTTGAACAATGAGCCATATAGAAAAATCCGTTTCTATAGTGATTTATAGTACCATCTGATTTATCAGTGCAATCAACTGTCATATTCTTTACGGTAATATTGCTTGAACCACTATACTTAACAGTATTACTGTCTGTATCATCAAAATTAATAATAAATGGATTGTCATTAGTTTTTTTGATAATACAACCACTACCATCAAAAGTTGTATTGCCAAAGATTCTATAATATCCATTTGTATACAAATTAGTTTTAGGTAAAGTTATATACAGTTTATATTTCTTTTCTGTTAATCTGTTTAATTCAAATAATTCTTGAATATAGTACTGCCCTATTCTTCTTTTACTGTTGTCATAAACAATCTTACCGGATTTATTCTTTTTGCCAATAATATAATAATAACAATTTCTCTCAGTTTTCACCTTATCATTTGAAGGTGTTTTACCGATTTGAACATATTTTTCATTAACTACCTTATTCTTTTTATCCCTAAGAATAGCCTTTATTACTGCACTTTTCTTATCAGTCCATATATGAGAATTATCTGTAGAAAAAGAAGCTAACCTAATAAAATTGCACCTACATTCACAAGCAGATACACCTTGAAACTTACAATGCACATCACTTTCATCTTGTGAATTTTCATCCTTAACCATACACTTTTCACAACTTTTATCACATTTACAAATAGCATAAGATAGTGTTGGATAATATCTTCCTGCACCTTTAACTGTTAATATATTATCTGAAAAAAGCATTATTGTAATCAACAATAAATTGAAAAAAGAAATTGCAATTTTTCTCTTACCCTTTAACAATTACATCATTTTCTTTCTATATAATATTCAGAAATCTGTCATTAGATTTATTGTTTATTATACCACAATTTTATTGTTGCTACAATATTTCACATTTATACAAAGGCATTATTTCCTAGGTTTTTTGTACAAAATCATATATCCACTACAAAAGTAAATAAAGCGTGATCAGGATAACCTACAGGTATGTTCCATTTAGTAACATTTCTTTCTATAGTGGATTTTTTAGGGTACTTGTCACAATGTTCAATAAAATCCCAACTATATGATAAGTTTGTAATGCCTTTCATATTCGAAATACAAAAATCTAATGCATTCATCCCCTTAATTATGTTGTCACTTTCTGTTTCAAGACTTTCTTTTTCGCTATTTTTTGTTTTGTCATCTTCTGTGAAAAAATAGCTGTAATTATTAATGAAATTCTCAGTATTATAAAAACTCCTGTTATGTATTGGCTGGTATGTATGGAAATTAGCAGGTAAAAATTTTTCTATATTTTTTGAAATAGCATTAAAATCACCTACAACAATAATATCTTCATCTGCGATTTTCGCTAAATAGCGTTTTATTGCTTTCATCTGTAAACGATACTCTTCTTCACCAAATAAATTTCTGATACCTATGACTGAAATAATTTTATCTTCTCTACTTTTAAATTTTACATGGAGGAAATTAGGATGTATCTCTCCTACATTTAATGGGAGATTTTTATTAACCTCAACAACCTCCATAATCAGCTCCTTCTTAATGGCAATCAATACTTCATTCTTCTTTAATGGAGAATTAGTAAAAACTCTATAACCATTATTGTGAAGTTTCTCTTCAAATTCAAGATTTTGCTTATATTCTACTAAGACAATTATATCATAAAAATAATTTTCTATTTCCAAGGTATCATAAATAATACTTGGAAAATTTTTAACTACCCGTGACATCATATGGATGTTCCACTCTGCAACCTTTATTATCTGGGGATTCCAAATCGCTTTGTTCATAATAGTAATACTCCTATCAACAATAATTTAAAAATTATGAAAATCTTTCTTGATAGTAATTATATCCTATACAATATGTAAAAGTCACGAATGAAGATACAACATCAGAATTCACACTCAAATGCAAATGTTGTAGATATCAACATAAACTTAAAGTTTATTTGCGTTATTCTTTAAGTCTTTTTTGATTTTGTTAGACTCATTCTTAATAGTTTCCATAAGCATGGAATACATTATGTCTCTTAATCTACCAACAGATACTTCAATTCTCTTTTCTTTCTCAAAGAAATCATATGAAACATCTGATATAAAATCGACTATTAAATTATATTGCCCATTCTGAGGTAAAGCAGAAAAGTCTTCACACAAATTGTATATGCAATTTTTTCCATCTTCTAGAAAATTGCTTTCTACAAATTCTTCAGAATTAAAATTCTCAAAAGGAATTTTCTTACACAAAAACTTAGTAAAATTAGTCTTTGTCATTTCTGTAGGAAACTCTGAAAAATAAAACTCATCGAAATACTTATTCAAATTCTTAAGAAATTTGTTTGTAAAAATAGTCTTAACAGCACCATCAATAACATTATTCACTACTAATTGTTGTGTACGATTTGCAAGTTCCTCAAAGGAATTACTTGTTAAAAAGTCATTTATCAAGAACCAATAATTCTCATTATTATTTATAGCTTCAACACTTTCTTTGGATATATTCTTGATAAATTTATCAAGGAAAGCTCCATAACTGCTGCAATCTCTAAGAGTTTCTACCGTTCTTTCGGATGTGTTAAGTAAAGTAGCTATCTTATCTGTTTCTTCTGAGATTACATTTTTTCTCTCAAAAAAATACGACATATCACACCTATAATAATTACATAAGTCAACAAGCATAGCTAAACTTGGCAATGTTCTTTTTCTGTCCTTTAAATTTTCCCAAGTGGCAACTGTTTCTCGAGCAACAATTATGCCTGTTTCTTTTTTAAATTCATCAACAAACCCTTGTTGTGTAAGGCCTTTACTATTTCTCAATTTCTTAAGTTTTCCCTTAATATCATCAACATCATAAACATAATCAGTCATTACTTTCTCAAACCTTTCATTCTTTAATTGATGAATTCATTATAATACAAGTCATGTATTTTGTCAACAACATCATCATATACTACAACAATATCACAAATATTATTATTAAAATGTTGGAATTGTCAACATTAATAATATTATAAAAACTCTCTTTGCGTTTTCACAAAGAGAGTTACTTTTTTTAATTATTCACTTTTGAGAATGGAAAGGCAAATAAAATACTGCACCAACTATGCTAGTTATAATTTCAGTTACAGGGAATGTTAGCCAAAAAAAATTCAGACCAAATCTTGAGAAAATATATCCCAAAGGCACAAACAAAACAACTGTTCGTATTACTGTTAAAGCTGAACTTTTCAGGCTCCTTCCTATTGCTTGGAAAAACACAGGGAAAATCAGCGAAGTTACCATAGGCAAAAAGCTAACTCCAACAAATCGAAAACCATAACTACCGATTTCAATTACCTTAGCATCTGATGTAAACACACTTAGCATTTGGGATGGTAAAAGCAAAAAGCAAAGTGTACCTAAACCCATTAGCACTAACCCAAAAAGTACTGATGTTTTTAGTGTATTTTTGCAACGATTTAATTTTTTTGATGCATAGTTATAACTGATAATCGGCACAATACAAGTTTGCATTGCACCTAAAGGAATAAAGAAAAATGTTTGCCATTTATAATACAAACCTAGGGCAGTAACTGCCTCATCAGAAAATCCACCTAATATTAAATTTAGTCCTAATATGTAAAATGTATAGGCTGATTGCATTAAAATATTTGGTAGTCCTAAACGGAAAATTCTGCTGATACATACTTTATATACTGAAAGTTCAGGTGGCTTACGGAAACCCTTTTTCATAACCACCAAACCAGCAACAATCTGTCCCACTACTGTTGCAATAGCAGCACCGGCAATACCCATTTCAGGAATACCAAACATTCCGAAAATCAATATAGGGTCAAGGATAATATTTGTAATAGCACCTAATATTTGTGCAATCATAGGTGTTTTCATATCACCCTCAGACTGCAAAACCTTTGTCCATATACTTTCCAAAAACAGACCAAAGCTAAACACACAAACTATCCTACCATACACAACCACATCGTGAATTACTACTGATGAACTAGTTGACATTTTAGCATAAAAAGGCATTATGAACCAACATACCAAAGCAAAAATAAACCACAAAACTACTGCCAAAAGTGTACCGACACCGGCATATTTATTTGCTGATTTATAATCTTCAACACCTAATTTTGCTGCCATATTTGTATTTATTCCTACACCCGTACCTACTGCCAATGCAATCATAAGTAACTGTATAGGATAAATTATAGATAAAGCAGTTAGTCCTGATGCTGAATATTTACCTACAAAAAAGCTATCCATAATGTTATAAAGTGCTTGTATAAGTTGTGCTAACATTACCGGTGGTGCTAATCTTAGCAATAGTCTGCTTATTTTCTCAGTACCAAATGCAGTTCTATTTTCCATTACAATTCCCCTACCCTCTAAATTCTTCACCAAAACCACTCATAAAAACTTTTCAATGAACCATTCATAGAATACTCTTTAGGAAAATATTTTGCAAGGTTTTATAATAAAATAACATAATTTCTAAACAAAAAACCTCTTGCTAAAAACAAGAGGTTTTCATAATTATTAAGTTACAATCTTTATTACAGTTTTACTTAACTACAATCTTACACTTTGCAGATTTTTTACTACCGTCTTTTGCAGTGGCTGTAATATAGCAAGTGCCCTTTTTCTTTGCAGTTACTTTACCTTTGCTATTAACTGTTGCAATTCTTATATTTGATGATTTCCAAGAAACTGCCTTATTATTTGCATTCTTTGGATAAGCAGTAGCTTTTAGGGTAACAGTTTTCTGTTTAGCTTTGCCCTTTACTTTTAGGATAGCTGAATTTCTGTTAAGTTTAACAGATGTTACAGGTTGCTTTACTGTTACCTTAACAGTAGCGTATTTATTGCTACCATCAAGTGCCATAACTTTAATTGTTGCATTACCTCTGCCCTTTGCAGTGATTTTACCTTGTGAATTTACTACTGCTACCTTTGAGTTAGAAGTTGTCCACTTTAATTTTTTATTTGTTGCATTAGTTGGAGTTACTGTTGCTTTAACAGTTGTACTTCTACCCTTTACCAATACAACTGACTTCTTTCTTAATGATACCTTAGCAACTTTCTTTACAGTTGGTTTTGTAGTTGTAGGTTGTGTTGTAGTAGGAACTGTTGAAGGTATTGTAGTAATAGTAGTTGATGGCTCTGTTGTTGAAACTGTTGTAGGCTCTGTTTCAGTTACTGTGCTTGTAGATGGCTCAGTTGTAGAAACAGTTGTTGATTCAGTTACTGTAGTTGGCTCTGTAGAAGATGTTGTTGGTTCTGTTGGAACATAGTTATATGTAATATTTGCATTTAACAATTCATCATTATAATCTTCAATTTTAATTGACTTCCATTGTTCTTCAGAACCTATATAATATACATTTTTCAGGCTAGAACAATTTTCAAAAGCACCACCGGCAATTACTTTTGTGCCATCTTTAACAACACACTTTTCTATGTCATATTTTGCCTCAATTAAATAATTATTTAGGTATAATAATCCATTGTCCCAATTATTTTCGTCATTGTAATAAGCTGTACCATAAAAAGCAGAATTACTGATTGATGTTACACTATCCGGTATTGTGATACTTGTTAGACTTGAACAACCATCAAAAGCATAACCGTCAATAGAAGTTACACTGTCTGGAATTATAATACTTGTAAGGCTTGAACAACCACCAAAAGCATAACCGCCAATAGAAGTTACACTGTCTGGAATTATAATACTTGTAAGGCTTGAACAATCTCCAAAAGCAGAAGCACTGATTAATGTTACACTATCTGGAATTGTAATACTTATTAGGTTAGAACAATGAAGAAAAACCCCTTCACCAATTGATGTTACACTATCTGGTATTGTGATACTTGTTAGACTTGAACACCCTGCAAAAGCAGAAGTACTAATGTTCATTACACTATCTGGAATTGTGACACTTGTTAGGCTTGAACACCCTTCAAAAGTAGAATCGGCAATTAGTTTTGTACCATCTTTAATACTACAATTCTCTATGTCATATTTTGCTTTAATTAAATAATTATTTATGTATAATAATCCATTATCCCAATTATTTTTGTCATTGTAATAAGCTGTACCATAAAAAGCATCAATCCCAATTGATGTTACACTATCCGGTATCGTGATACTTGTTAGACTTGAGCAACCTCTAAAAGCCTCATAATCAATAGATGTTACACTATCTGGAATTGTGACACTTGTTAGGCTTGAGCAACCTCTAAAAGCCTCATAACCAATAGATATTACACTATCCGGTATTGTGATACTTGTTAGACTTGAACAACCACCAAAAGCACAACTGCCAATTGATGTTACACTATCTGGAATTGTGATACTTGTTAGGCTTGAACAATCTCCAAAAGCAGAATTATTGATTGATGTTACACTATCTGGAATTGTAATACTTATTAGGTTAGAACAATCAAGAAAAACCCCTTCACGAATATAAGTTACACTATCCGGTATCGTGATACTTGTTAGACTTGAGCAACCTCTAAAAGCCTCATAATCAATAGATGTTACACTATCTGGAATTGTGACACTTGTTAGGCTTGAGCAACCTCTAAAAGCCTCATAACCAATAGATGTTACACTATCTGGAATTGTGATACTTGTTAGGCTTGAACAATCTCCAAAAGCAGAATTATTGATTGATGTTACACTATCTGGAATTGTGATACTTGTTAGACCCGAACACCATTCAAAAGCATAATTGCCAATAGATGTTACACTATCTGGAATTGTGATGCCTGTTAGGCTTGAACAATCATAAAAAGCCTTATAACCAATATATGTTACACCATCCGGTATTGTGATACTTGTTAGGCTTGAACAGCCACAAAAAGCATATCCAATAATGTTTGTTACACTGTTAGGAATTACAAAATCATTTTGATTTTTACCTATTGCATATTGAATAAATTCAGTTTTAGCTTTGTTATATAAATTTCCATCTACAGATGAAAAATATTTATTCTCTACACCAACATCAATACTTGTTAAACTTGAACAAGCTTCAAAGGCACGATCACCAATTGATATTACACCATCAGGAATTGTGACACTTTTTAGGCTTGAACAACCAACAAAAGCAGCTTCTCCAATTGATGTTACGCTATCAGGAATTGTTATGCTTGTTAGACTTGAACAACTAAAAAAAGCAAAATCACCAATTGTAGTTACACCATCTTCAATTACAACTGTTTTAATTACAGATAAATAATCACACCATGATACATTACCATCCATTTCACCATTACCAGAAATTGTAAGTGTACCTGTACTTTCATCAAAACTCCAAGTACAATCACCTGTTGTACCGGAATAAGTAGCACCTGTTGGAACCACATTTGTCTCTTTTGCTGATATTGTGGTAATGACACTAAATGAACTTAGTATCATAAGTACCGACAAAATCAGACTTATTGTTTTTCTCATACATTTTCCTCCATTCTTAATAAAAGAACATTAAATTGATTGATATACTAATTTTACCATTTCTATTAATATATCGTCTAGAATAACATTTAACAAAAGTTTTCACTATCTTTTGTGCATATTAATGTAATTCTAAATAGTCCCTCCTTTCTGCCTTATATAATATAGACGAATGAAAGCCTCAAAAATTTTAAAAAAACGCACATTGTAAAATGAAGTTGCAATAGTAATAAAAAATATCCATAGTGAAGTTATTGTGGTAGAATTTAATTGCAACACAAAATTCTAAGGAGAACCTCACTATGGACAATATAAATACTAACACAAAACACAGAAAAGGACAACACCTAACACAGAAAATGCACTGATTGCCATCAATACTGACAGTATTAAACTAATATTTTTCTTCATAATATGCCCTCCTAGAGTTTTAATATGTATAAAGCGTACCATTGCAATAGGAAAAATTCAACAATTTTTGTTATTTTTGTATCATTGAACTAAGCTATCAGCATACTGTTGTTAAAAACTACAATACAAATTAATATTGCCCTGTAAAAATCATTATATAAATACTATTAAATACATTTATAAAAAATATTATGCATATCTAAATATTTATGATAGAATTTAAGTAAGGAAAATTATTGAAGGAATGAGGTGATAAAGTGGCTTACAATGAATTAATAAAGAACTTTAACCGTATTCGTGACTATATGAGGGAATTTTATGTATATGGCTTTAAAAGTAGAGATAAATTCACAAGAAAAAGCAGTCGTTCTTATGATGATGAGCGTAGAAGAATTGAAAGTTGGCTTGGCGACTATATGAGTTTCCGTCAAACTGCTGACGGTAAAAATGTTTTTATGTCAATTGATAGTAGAGTATCCCACCACAATCCCCTATACAAAGCCTTTAAAACAAAGAGTTTTACCGATGGGGATATTACCCTACACTTTATCCTTATGGATATATTAAGTTGTACGGAAGAACCTTTATCAATCAGTGAAATTACCGAAAAGATAGATGAATATTTGTGTAACTTTTCAAGTCCTAGAATTTTTGATGAGTCAACTGTAAGGAAAAAGTTAAAGGAATATGTGACTGAGGGAATAATTCTAAAAGAGAAGAAAGGTAAAACCTTATATTACAGTTTATCAAAGGATAATGTTAATTTAGATTTTAATGTTATAGATTTCTTTTCTGAGGTTGCACCTTGTGGAGTAATCGGTTCTTTTCTTCTTGACAAATGCAACAGTCATAAAGGACTTTTTCAGTTTAAACATCACTATATTACCGGTACTATGGATAGTGAGATTATGTGTGAACTTTTCATAGCTATGAATGAAAAGAAAAATGCTACAATAGAAATTCTAAACAGACATAAAGAAAAGGTAACAGAAAGCCTTGTAGTACCTTTAAGAATTATGATAAGTGTACAAAACGGTAGGCAGTATCTTATGGCATACTCCCATAATTTTAATAGGATAACCTCCTATAGACTTGACAATATTCTTTCTGTAAAGGTCAATGATAAGTGTGATAACTTTGATGAATTAAGAAATAATCTAAAGAATATGATGCCTAAGCTTTGGGGTGTTAGTTCTTCCGGAAAGTCTAATCAAAGAGTAGAGTCAGTTCAGTTTACAGTATATTACAGTGATGAAGAAGAATTCATACATAACCGATTAGAAAGAGAAAAGCGTTGTGGTACAGTAGAAAGGCTTGACAATAATCACAGTAGATTTTCTGCAAATGTATATGATTCCAGTGAATTAATACCTTGGATTAGAACCTTTATCTGTAGGATAACAGATATTAATTTTTCAAATAAAGAGCTTGAAAATCAGTTTAAAAATGATATTAAAGAAATGTACAAGCTATATGGCATTAAGGAGAACAACAATGATATTTAGTGAATTATACAGTGCCTACTACAATGCTGTGGCTGAAATTCTTAAGAAAGCAGTACAAGAGCCTATCAACAAAAATGATATTAGAAATATTGTCGGTAAGTATGCCTTTAGTGAAAGTATAATAAATATTGAACCTGCATTAGTTGAAGAAAAGTGGCAACTTCTATTGCCTAACGGTACAACTCCAATTAAAAAAGAACCAAAAATGCCTCTGACTAATATTGAAAAAAGATGGTTAAAGGCAATTTTTCAAGATCCAAGAATTAAGCTTTTTACTGATGATACTTTAGATTTTCCTGATGTAGAGCCTTTGTTTACAAATGAAGATTATTATATTTTCGACAAATATAACGATGGTGATTTCTTTGAAGATAAGCAGTATATAGCTAATTTTAGAACTGCACTTGACGGAATAAGAAACAAATACCCACTAATAATAAAAATGAAAAATCGCTATAATGAGGATATATGTTTTAAATTTTTTCCGAAATATATGGAATACTCGGAAAAAGATGATAAATTCCGACTTATCAGCAATGACAAGCATTATGGTGGCACTATCAATATGGGCAGAGTGATTTCTTGTGAAAAATATGATGGCAGATTAAAGTACAAAAAATATACTAAGAAAGCATCAAAAAACAAAACTGTAGTCTTTGAACTTATTGATGAAAGGAATGCACTTGAAAGAGTGTTAATGCATTTTGCTCACTTTGAAAAGCAAGTTGAAAAAGTAGAAGAAGAAAAATACAGAGTTACAATAAACTATGATAAAGATGATGAAACAGAAATTGTAATTCGAATTTTATCCTTTGGCCAAATGGTAAAGGTGGTTGAACCAAATAGTTTTATAGATTTAATTAAAGATAGATTACTTAAGCAAAAAAGTTGTGGACTTTAAAGTTCGCAACTTTTTTCCAAGATAAATGAAAATAAAAATTGTAAAATAATGTCAACAACTGAAAGGAAGTAAGTTGTTAAAAGACGCTAACAGCAATTTCTAATCCAAGATTAATGATTAATTATAAATCATATAAAGCGTCTTGTTCTAAAGGCACAGACAGCAAACCTTTTCTTTTTGTAATATTTTATATTACCGTAGTAAGCAACGCTTACCTTTTTAATGTGCCTTGTTTTCATTTTATCTTTAAGGAGGAACATACAATGTTGGAAGATATGAAAAAGAACTCAAATTTAACCTTTACTGAAAATGGTGCAGTTACCAATGGAACAACCGGTTCAGATTGTCTTGACCTATTTTCCGGCATTGGTGCTTTCCGTTATAAAAGTGATGGTGAAATTATTAAGTCATTTATCAAAGCTTTTACAGAAAATCCTGATATGGCTATGAAGATACTTTTCTTTGGCAGAGATGTTAGAGAAGGCTTAGGAGAAAGAAAAGTATTTCGTACTATTATTTCTTGGCTTGGAAATAATGAACCAAAATCTATTATTAAGAATATTGAGTATATTGCAGAATATGGTCGATATGATGACCTACTTTCACTCTTAGACACTAAGTGTGAAAAGGAAGTAATATCTTTCTTAAAAGTGCAATTTGATAAAGATATAGATGCAATGAATAGTGGAAAAGCAGTTTCATTATTGGGAAAATGGTTACCATCAGTTAATGCATCAAATAAAGAAACTGTAAAAACAGGAAAAAGAATAGCAAAGGCTTTTAACCTTACTGATGAAAAATACAGAAAATCACTGTCAGCATTAAGAGCTAAAATTAAAATTATTGAAAATAATCTTCGTGAAAAAGATTATACCTTTGACTATAAAAAGCAACCATCAAGGGCATTGTTTAAGTATAGAATGGCTTTTATGAACAACGATAATGAAAGATATAGTGAGTTTCTTGCAAATGTATCAAATGGTAAAGCAAAGTTAAACACTAACAATATTTATCCTTATGAATTAATAGAACCATACCTTTCTACTTCATTTCTACACAATGAACAAATCACTTTTACTGAAGCAGAAAAAGAAACACTAAATGCTACATGGGCATCATTCCCTGATTTTTGTAATGATGAAGACACCTTAGCCGTTATTGATACATCAGGCTCTATGTATTGTTGTTCAAAGCCAACACCGGCATCAGTAGCACTTTCTTTAGGTTTATATTTTGCAGAACATAACAAAGGTAAATTCAAAAATCACTTTATTGAATTTTCAAATAAGCCACAACTTATTGAAATTAAAGGTGAAACCTTTGCCGATAGATTACGCTACATAAGCCAATTCAATGAAATTGCAAATACCAATATTGAGGCAGTATTTAACCTTATTCTGGATACTGCTGTAAAGGGTAATTATTCACAAGAAGATTTACCAAAGAAACTGATTCTTATTTCAGATATGGAATTTGATTATTGTGTAGAAAATGCAAATGAAACAAATTTCAACAATGCCAAAAAAGCCTTTGAAGAAAAAGGCTATAAACTTCCTAATATAATTTTTTGGAATGTTGCAAGTAGAAACAGTAATCAACCTGTAACAAAGAATGAACAAGGTGTAGCCTTAGTTTCAGGAGTAACACCACGATTATTTTCTATGGTTGCAAGTGGTGAACTTTCACCATACAAATTTATGATTGAAACCATAAGCAATAAAAGATATGCAAAAATTGTTGCATAACTATATCACAAAGAGATGATAAAATGTTAGAAATAAAAGGTAAAAAAGCAACTGCAATCTGCTATGCAAAGGTAATAGAAGATGAGGCAGTTGAACAGATAAAGAGAATGTGTGACTATGAACTTACTGAGGGTTCAAGTGTAAGAATAATGCCTGATGTTCATTCAGGCAAAGGTTGTACTATCGGTACAACTATGACTATAAAAGACAAGGCTTGTCCAAACATTGTTGGTGTTGATATTGGATGTGGTATGCTTACAGTTAAACTTCAAGATAAAGAAATTGATTTTGAAGAACTTGATAAGGTTTGTCACTTTATCCCATCAGGTAAAAATGTATGGGACGGTAGAATTGAAAGATTTGATTTAACAAAACTTCACTGCTATAGGGACTTGAAAGATACAAGACGATTACAACGCTCACTAGGTACACTTGGTGGTGGCAACCACTTTATTGAAGTTGATATTAACAGTAACGGGACTTATTATTTGATAATTCATTCAGGCAGTAGAAACCTAGGCAAGCAAGTTGCTGAATATTATCAACACCTTGCTATAGAATTACATCAAGGCAAGGAAGAATATTTTAAAGAAAGAGATAGAATTATTAAGGAATACAAGTCACAAGGCAGAAGAAAAGAAATTCAATCAGCACTAAAGGAATTGAGAAATAATTTCAAGGCAAAGGCTCTGGAAATTCCGGAAGATATTTGTTGGCTATATGGAGAATTCCTTGGTAATTACCTTTATGATGTTGAAATATGCCAAAACTTTGCTAAAAGAAGTAGAGAAAAAATGGCAGAAATAATTCTAAACAAAACAGGACTGACAGCCACAGACAGCTTTCATACCATTCACAACTACATTGACACTGATGAAATGATACTTAGAAAAGGTGCTATTGCTGCCCATAAGAATGAAAAGATATTAATTCCAATTAATATGAGGGATGGCTCAATAATTGCACTAGGTAGAGGCAACAAAGAATGGAACTACTCTGCCCCACATGGTGCAGGTAGATTAATGTCAAGAACTCAAGCTAAAGAAAAACTTGATTTAGAGGAATACAAAAAATCAATGGAGGGCATTTACACAACTTCCGTAAATGAACAAACCCTTGATGAAGCTCCAATGGCATATAAATCAATTGATGATATTATTGATGTTATCAAAGACTCAGTTGATATAATTGATATTATGAAACCTGTATATAACTTTAAGGCATAATAGAATATTATTTTTAAAACTAACTGCTATTTTAGTGGTTAGTTTTTTGTTTATAGACTTAAAAATTTTCAATTTCAAAAGATAAGTCCCAAAAATGGGACAGTACAAATGTTATTATATTAATAGAAAGAAAATCAATAACCCATTGTTTCATTTGGAGGTGCTTTAATGAGTATTATAAAGGAATATGAAGAAAAATTTATGAGTGCATATTGCAGACTTGAATATGAAACTTGGTATCAAGGTTATAAGGATGATGTTTCAAAATATTTAAAAGGAAATTCCGTATGTGATGCTCTTGAAGAATTCATAGAGTCAAACACAAAAGATATTATCAAAGTTAGTGGTGAACCTTGCAAAACAACAGAAGAATTATATGAGTTTATTGAGTCTATATTGTATTTCTTAGAGGATAATGACGATTATACGGTTACACTTGCTCTACCTTCTGAAAAACAACAACTTGCTGATACTATGGCATATAAAATAACTATAAACAATATGAATGATGTTATTGTTTATGATGAAATGAACGATAATAAATATGTAATTCAAGTTACACCTCGTGGATATTTAAGTGTTTTCTATATTAACTTATACCCAGATAAAACTATTGATTATGTTTTAAGTGAAACTAAAGGAATAAATATATTTAGGGGTCAACTTAAAATTGATGATAACCTTTATAATGAAATTTATAAATGGGCAACAAAATATGTTGCTGAAAACGAAACAGCCGGTTTTATTATGGGAGAGTTTCATACAATGGATTATAAATTTGAAGTTAGTTTTAATGATGAATTCTTTGGAATAAAATCAAAATATAGTTATATTCCAAATTATACATTTAACAAAATTGAGGGTAATGGTCCATTAACAAAGCTATTGCAACTACCTGAACTAAAGGCGTTATTTAAGGAATTAAAAGAATGATTTGCAATTTATTAATAGCAGATACAGGGATGTATGCTGATGAAAATATGACTTCATTATCAGAATACAAAAAGTCACTTAAAGTCATAAAAACAGACCTACCCTTAACAAATCAAGTTGAGCCTTTAGCATCAGAAAATAAAGATATTGTTATCTTAAGTGACATAAAGGCAGATATTCTTAATGTGCTTAATATTCTTCAAAAGTCAAATTATAGTGGAAACATCCACTTGATTTTGCCCTTGCCTTTTGGAAAAATTACAAAGGGTACTATGCAATACAAAACACTTTCAAATTTATCTAAGGTAAAATCCATTGCAGTTTACGACCCTTACAAATTAGCAATGAAAAAGTATAATACCATAGATAATGCTACTATAGAAAAAGTTATCAATGAACAGACAAGTCACTTATTAAATGAATTAGAAAGTATTGAAAGAAATATAGAAAATGTTTCTAATAAGTATTTCTTTGATTTTGATAAGGATATTTATGTTCAGACTAAGTTATTAAAAATAGTAGATAATTATGAAACTAACCATTCCCATAATATACAAAGCAACCCTAACTTTCACTATAGAAATAATGATGAAAATCCATTAATTAAATCGGTGAAAGCACCATCCCCAAGGCCTGACGGTAAAGTGATTTGTAAGCAATTAAGAGCCATTCGTAAAGAATTTGCAAAGTTAAATGGGATTGACTATAACTTTAAAGAATGTACATATAACGGACCTTGTGCAGGTACTTGTATTGCCTGTGATAATGAGGCTAATGAATTAAGAGAATTAACAAAGAATTTGGATAATTTGAAATATCCAAAGGTGGTTATGAACAACAATGATGAAAAATAATGAAAAGCAAAAAGCTGAAATAATGGGTATTAACAGGCACAGAATGGGAACTGACGGGAAAGGAATTTCAACACTTATCACATTCTACGGTTGTCCTCTAAATTGCAAATATTGTTTAAACCCACAATGCAAAAGTGAAAGTACGCCTTGCACCTATATTGAACCTAATGACCTTGTAAATCTTCTAATGGTTGATGATATATATTTTAAGTCAACAGGTGGTGGAATTGTATTTGGTGGTGGTGAACCTTTGCTAAATGCTGAATACATAAAGGAAGTTTGTGACCTAGTACCTCTCCAATGGAAAATACGAATAGAAACAAGTCTTAATGTTAAGTGGGATAAAATCGAACTACTTCTACCCTATATTGACCAATGGATAATTGACATTAAAGATAGCAACACAGAAATATACAAAAACTATACAGGTGTTGATAACCTAAAAGTATATGACAATGTACTTAGATTAAGTCATAAAGCCGGCAAAGAAAAGTTGTTAATCAGAATACCCAAAATTCCAAATTACAATACAGAAAAGAATATACAAGAAAGTGTAAAATTATATTATAACCTTGGAAATATAGATATTTTCAATTATAAAATACTAAATAGGAATTATTAATAAGTCTAAAAATAATAAACCAACACACAAAAAGGCTACCCATTGGGTAGCCTTTACACTTGCTATAATCTTTTTTAATGTATTTCATTTCATAACATAAGTACATTAAGTTAACAAAATACTGAAAATTTTTCGGTGCAATTATGGTGCAAATCAAAATACTATTGCACCAAAATGGATGCAAATAGTGTGCAATCCGAAAATAATTTGTATACCGATGAAAAATGAAAAAAGCCTTAAAAATGGCTTATCCATGGGCTTTTTGAGGTATAAAAAAATTGGTTAACAAGTAAATTGTTAACCAATTTAATGGTGCGGGTGACAGGACTTGAACCTGCACGTCGGTGAACACTAGAACCTAAATCTAGCGCGTCTGCCAATTCCGCCACACCCGCAAATATTAACTTATTTAGTCATTATCTCTCAACGACAAGATACATTTTACTATATATCTTAGAAACTGTCAAGAGTTTTTTCATAACTTTTTAAATATTTTTAATATTTTCTACACCTACTATTTAATTGAAAACAAATATAAAAATATTTACTTTTAACAGTACAAATCTATTCACTTTTAAACTACTATTAGTTATAATATAAGTGAAGTTTACATAAATATTTTTAAATACTTTTCATACCAATATAATCCAAACTTCTTATTTAACTTAGATTTAACATTACTACCCTTTTTATTTAACCTATCGGTGCTATAATATTAATAGAAAAGAACGGAGATGATATATATGATTTATTTCATAGAGGATGACCGTAGTATAAATGAAGCTGTATTTTATTCATTGAAGAATAGTGGCTTTGAAGTTAAGGGCTTTGAAAGGCCATCAGAATTTTGGAAAGCTATGAAAGAAGAAACACCTGACCTTATTCTGCTAGACATTATGCTACCGGAAGAGGATGGTTTACAGATACTCCGAAAATTAAGAAGCAGCAAAGAAACATCAGACCTACCTATCATTATGGTAACTGCTAAAGATGCTGAATATGACAAGGTTATAGGACTAGATAGTGGTGCTGATGATTATATGACAAAACCATTTAGTATGCTGGAACTTGTTTCAAGAATTAGAGCATTACTAAGAAGAACATCTAATCACAAGGATGATGGTGAAATCACGGTAGGCAAACTAACAGTAAATCCCGAAAAACACATTGTTACTGCAAATGGTAAAAATGTTTTGCTTACATACAAGGAGTATCACCTACTTCTACTGCTAATGCAAAACAAAGGTGTTGTTTTCTCCAGAGAAAAGTTGCTTAACAAAATCTGGGGTTATGACTTTGATGGTGAAAACAGAACTGTAGATGTACACATTCGAACCCTTAGAACTAAGCTTGGTGAATGTGGCAATATGATTGAAACTATCAGAGGTTTTGGATATAAGATTGGTGAATAAAATGACAATGACAAAGAAAATATTTAAAAACATTTTTTTAGCTTGTTTTTCTATGCTTGTTGTTACAATCGTTATTGTCTTTGGTGTTATGTACAACTACCATGGAAAACAAATAATGAATGAACTTCATTCTGAAATTAACATAATTTCTGTTGGTGTTGAAGATGGTGGTACAAAATATCTTGACACATTAAGCAAATCAGAAAAAGCCAGAATCACATGGGTTAACAAAGATGGTTCTATTAAGTACGATTCTAATGTTTCTAAAAGTAAAATGGAAAACCACCTTAACCGTAAAGAAATTAAGGATGCAATGAAAAACGGTACCGGTGAAGATGTAAGAATGTCTGACACTTTATCCGAAAGGACTATGTACTGTGCAAAGTTACTTTCTGATGGTTCGGTAATTCGTATTTCCACCAACCAATATACTGTTTGGATTTTATTACTTAATATGTGGCAACCACTTGCAATTGTTGTGATAATTGCACTTGTACTTTCATATATAATAGCTTACCTATCTTCAAAAAAGATTGTTATGCCTATTAATGACCTTGACCTGGAAAATGTTGAGGCAGTTACAACATATGAAGAAATTGAGCCACTTGTACACAAAATCAGCCACCAAAACAGAGTTATTCGTGACCAAATCAAAGAGTTAAAGAGAACTCAAGCTGAATTTAATGTTATCACAAGCAATATGAAAGAAGGACTTTTGGTTCTTGATTTACAGGGCAAAATTCTTTCATATAATAAGAGTGTGAAAAAGTTACTTAATATTTCATCACTGGATGATGAATATTTAGAAGACCTAAGTATTGATGATAAATTTAAAACTAACATTAACAATGCCATTCATGGAACTCATATGTCAGATACTTTTGAATATGGTGACAGATACTTAAGTCTATACTGCAATCCTGTTGAGGTTGACAACAAAATTAAAGGTGCTGTAGCAGTTATCCTTGATGTTACAGAAAAGCATCAGAGAGAATTATTAAGAAGAGAATTCAGTGCTAATGTTAGCCATGAACTAAAAACTCCACTAACTGCAATTTTAGCATCTGCTGAAATTATCGGAATGGATGCAACTCCTAAAGAAACAGTAACTCACTTTGCACACAACATTACTAAAGAAGCTAACAGACTTATCACTTTGGTTAATGATATTATAAAGTTGTCTAAGTTAGATGACAAGTCATACGAACCTGAAGATAAGGAAGTTGACATTTATGAAATTGCAAAGAATGTTGAGGACACTCTATCTCCTATTGCAGACAACTGTGGTGTTAAATTAACATTATACGGTGAGAAAACAATAGTACATGGTGTACCAACACTACTAAGTGAAATTGTTTACAACCTAGTCGACAATGCTATTAAATACAACAAGCCTAACGGCTCGGTAACAATTACTGTTGCACCGGTAAACGGTAAAGCTACACTGATTGTTGAGGACACAGGTATTGGTATCAGCAAAGAAGACCAAAGCAGAATTTTTGAAAGATTCTACAGAGTTGACAAAAGCCACAGTAAAGAAGTTGGTGGTACAGGTCTTGGACTTTCAATTGTTAAGCATGGTGTTGAACATCACAACGGTAAAATGAAAGTTGAAAGTGAACTTGGTAAAGGTACTAAGATTACAATTAAATTTTAACTTTTACTTTTTATTTTGTACTTCAAATAACTGTTTATAGCCTTATATTTATAATAAGCTATTCTATATTTAACCTAAAAAGGTGTAGTAGAAATTTCTACTACACCTTTTTTCTCTGTTCATATATATTATAGTAATACAAATTAGGGCTTTTCAATTTTGTCTGTGGGTAAAGGTAAATTTGTAGTGAGAATATATACCATAAAATCATATGAAACTATGACTCACAGGTGTAGGGGACATCATTGATGTCCCGTTTGAAAATTAACCTTTCTATTTGTATTTTGTCCTTTGTAGATATTATAAATTACTATTGTTTATGCTACAAAATATCGTTGTATTTTGAATTGTACAATCACATAGTTTACAGTTTATACAAGGACATAGTTTATACTTTTCATATTTAAACATCCCCACAAACCCTAATTTATCTAACTAAACTTACACATAAGCAAAATAAAAAACATATAAATTATATTAAACCGGATATATAATAAAAGATTTATCTTTACAATTTAAATAGAATAAAAACTTATATAAAACAACAACAGCACAACTTTCGTTGTGCTGCTGCTGTGTATTTTTGATAGTGAGGTATAGAAAAAATACTACATTCATCAAAAAAACATTAACATTTAACATTTTCACTTGAGGGGGAGTCAGGAATCCCACAAGTAGTTATATTATAATCCTATTTTTTTAATAAGTCAACTACCACAGACTATTATATAGGAAATTCACTATATTAAATTTCTATAACAAAAAGGCTTTCACTACAATGTAATGAAAGCCATAATTTATATATTTAGAAATTAATCTTTCTTGCCAAACTTACGGAAACGAGCATATCTTGTATCAATAAGTTTATCTGTGTCAACAGCCATATTTTTCTCAAATGTTCTGGCAACCAGCATTTTTAGTCCCTCAAACATTTTTCTATCATCACTATCAACAGGTTCACGAATAATTCTCTCAATAACACCTAGGTCAAACAAATCGTGAGAAGTTAACTTTAAGCAGTTAGAAGCCTCAGGTGCTTTTGAACTATCCTTCCATAGAATTGATGCACAACCCTCAGGTGAAATTACTGAATAAATACTATCTTCAAGCATCCAAACTTCATCAGCAACTGCCAGTGCCAAAGCACCACCTGAACCACCCTCACCGATAATAATGGAAAGCACAGGTGTCTTTAGTGTCATCATTTCCATAAGGTTTTCAGCAATAGCAAGACCTTGACCTCTTTCCTCAGCACCGATACCGGGATAAGCACCACTGGTATCAACTAAGCAAAATACAGGTCTGTGGAACTTTTCAGCCTGTTTCATAAGTCTTAATGCTTTTCTATAACCCTCTGGGTTAGCAGAACCAAAGTTACGGTTCATTCTTTCCTTAGTATTTCTACCTTTTTCAATACCGATAACTGTGATAGGCTGGTCATAAAGCATTGCTAAACCACCAACAATAGCCTTATCATCGCCAAATCTTCTGTCACCATGCATTTCAATAAATGATGAACCGAACATTTTGTTAATATAATCAACGGCAGTTAATCTCTTAGAGTCTCTGGCTGCCATTACCTTATCATAAGCATTCATTATTCTTGAACCTCCTTGTTAGGATTGTGAATAGAAAGAAGATAAGCAAGAGTTTTCTTCATATCTTTTCTCTGTACAACAGAATCTACAAAACCTTTTTCAAGTAAGAATTCTGATCTTTGGAAACCCTTAGGAAGTTTAGTGTGGGTTGTTTGTTCAACAACTCTCTGTCCTGCAAATCCAACAAGAGCCTTTGGTTCAGCAAGGATAATGTCACCCTCCATAGCAAATGAAGCAGTAACACCACCTGTTGTTGGGTCAGTTAGAACAGTAATATATAGAAGACCTGCATCACTGTGACGCTTTACTGCACCGGAAGTCTTTGCCATCTGCATTAGCGACAACACACCTTCCTGCATTCTTGCACCACCTGAAACTGTGAAAATAACAATAGGTAGTCTATTGTCTGTAGCATACTCAATAGCTCTTGTAATCTTTTCACCGGTAACAGTACCCATAGAACCCATCATAAAGTCTGATGACATAACACAAATCGCAGTATCATTGCCACCGATTTTACAAGTACCTGTGATTACATTTTCTTTTTCATTACTTTTTTCTTTAGCAATTCTTAGTTTTTCTTTGTAGTTAGGGAAATTAAGAATATCTGTACTTTCCATATCCTTGTCCATTTCAACGAAAGTACCCTTGTCGGCAACAATCTTAATTCTTTCCCTAGCAGTCATTCTAAAGTGATGATTACATTTACTGCAAACACTAAGGTTTTCTTTCAAATCACTTGCCAAAAGCATATTGTTACAAGCAGGACACTTTACCCACATTGAATCAGGAACAAATGGCACTGAGTTATTTGATTGGTTAGAACCCTCAAGTTCATTCTTTGGTTTTAAAAAAGTAAATAAATCCAACATAATCACCCATTTCGTAAATTATTCGTAAAAACTATATAAGTACATTATAACACGATTTTCACTTTGATACAATTACTTTTTTCTTCTCTTCTCAAATTCTTCAATAAAATCAGTTGTATAAGAACCATCAATAAATTCTTTAGCAGAAAGAATTTCAATCTGTAGGTTTCTGTTGTGGTCAATACCACTGATTGAAAGTTCAGAAAGTGCCATCTTCATCTTTCTGATAGCAAGATCACGAGTTCTGCCTTGAACAATAACCTTACCCACCATACTGTCATAGAATGGTGGAATAACATAATCCTGATAAATAGCAGTATCAAAACGAACAAATGAACCACCCGGAATATGTAGCTTTGTAATCTTACCACAAGATGGACGGAAATCCTTGTCAGGATTTTCTGCATTAATTCTACATTCAATGGCGTGACCATGGAAGAAAATCTGATCCTGAGTTTTATCAAGCTTACAACCGGCAGCAACTCTAATCTGCCACTGTACTAAGTCAAGACCTGTTACCATTTCTGTAACACCGTGTTCAACCTGTAAACGAGTATTCATTTCCATAAAGTAGAAGTTCTTGTTCTTATCAAGTAGAAATTCTACTGTACCGACTGAATTGTAGTTTACTGCCTTAGCAGCCTTAGTAGCAGCATCCATCATTTTTGCTCTGATTTTAGGAGTAATTGATGGGCTAGGACTTTCTTCAATTAACTTTTGGTTCTTTCTCTGAACAGAACATTCTCTTTCACCAAGGCATAGAACATTGCCGTGCTTATCACAAAGCAACTGCATTTCAATATGCTTAACCGGTTTTAGAAATTTTTCTATGTAGCAACCACTGTCACCAAATGCACTTTTGGCTTCACTTGATGCACTTCTGAAAGCATTTAGGAAATCCTCTTCTTTTTCAACAAGACGGATACCTCTACCACCACCACCGGAACGAGCTTTAATAAGAATTGGGTAGCCAATCTTACCGGCAGCTGCTTTAGCTTCATTTTCATCTTCAATAACTTCTGTACCGGGAGTAACAGGTACACCGGCTTTTTGCATTGTTTTTCTTGCTTTATCCTTGTCACCAAGGTCCTCAATCATCTGAGAAGATGGACCAATGAAAGTAATGTTACACTTTTCGCAAAGAGAAACAAACTTTGCATTTTCAGAAAGAAGTCCGTATCCCGGGTGAATAGCCTGAGCACCGGAAGAAACAGCTATTGTTAAAATATTAAGCATATTTAAGTAACTATCCCCTACCTGAGCAGGACCAACACAATAGGCCTCATCAGCTAATGATACATGAAGGGCATCCTTATCAGCTTCACTATAAATAGCAACTGTGCTGATACCCATTTCTCTACAAGCTCTGATAATTCTTACTGCAATTTCACCACGGTTTGCAATTAAAATTTTTGAAAACATTTTTAAATCTCCAATCCTCTAGGAGTTTTACTTTACAGCAAATGACATTTCTGCCTGAACATGAAGTTTGCCGTTTACATAACCCTTTGTACTAATAAAATAGAATGGTGCTCTTACTCTTGTAACTGTAGCAACAGTTTCCAATGTGTCACCGGGTAGAACAGGTTTCTTAAACTTAACACCATCTAACTTTGTAAAGTAAGGTGTGCCACCTTTTACCTTATCAGCAAGAAGTACACAACTGGCCTGTCCCATCATTTCACAAAGAATAACACCGGGAACAACAGGGTTACCCGGAAAGTGACCTTTTAAGAAAAATTCGTCACCTTTAATTGTATAATAACCTTTTGCCTCATTTTCACCTGTTAATTCTGCTCTTTCAACAAGTAGCATATTATCTCTATGAGGTAAAATCTGCTTAATTTCTTCTTGATTCATTTTAAATTACCTTTCTTTAGTTGTAATTTATTTTTACATATTAATGCATAATGGGGCGAACAATGTTCGCCCATACAAATTTTTTATGTAAAATTATTCAATAACGAAAAGTGGCTGACCGTATTCGATAATGTCACCATCTTTAACAAGGATTTCCTTAATAGTGCCATCTTCTTCTGCCTGAATTTCGTTCATTAGCTTCATAGCTTCAATGATACAAACTGTATCACCCTTTTTAACTGTCTTACCAACGGTTACATATGGTTCAGCTTCAGGAGATGCTGCCTTATAGAAAACACCAACCATAGGTGCTTTAATTGTTTTGCCTGTAGGCTGAGGAGCAGTTGTAGGTGCAGGAGCCGGAGCAGACTGCTGTACAGGTGCAGTTTCTACTACAGGAGCAGGTGCAACAGTAGGTGTTGGGGCAGTAGCATTAAAAGCTACTGCAGGAGCAACAGGCTTATTCTTTTCAATACGAATTCTTCTGCCCTTTTTTGTTTCTATTTCAAGAACACTTAAATCGTTCTTATTAGCAAGTTCAATTAATCTTTTAACATCATCAAGGTCATACTTCTTTAGTTTAAAAACTTCCATTTTAGTCCTCCATAAACTTCTTGAAGATTAGGCAAGCATTGTGACCACCAAAGCCAAGGTTAGTAGATGCTGCAACATTTACATCTCTCTTAACTGCCTTGTTAGGTGTGTAGTTAAGGTCACATTCTTCATCTTTTTCTGTGTAGCCGATTGTTGGTGGGATAATTCCATTCTTTAGAGCAAGTGTACAAACAATAGCTTCTAATGCACCGGTAGCACCAAATAGGTGACCTGTCATTGACTTTGTTGAAGAAACATTTACTCTGTAAGCATTTTCACCAAGAGCCTTCTTGATAGCCTTTGTTTCTGTTACATCATTTAGGTGAGTTGATGTACCGTGAGCATTCCAATACCATTCTTCGTCACCTGTAACATTAGCTTCCTTCATAGCTACCTTAATTGCCTTTGCAGGAGTTTCGGCAGTTGCATCAGGAGCAGTAATATGGTGAGCATCACAAGTGTTACCGTAACCGGCAATTTCAGCATAAATCTTAGCACCACGAGCCTTAGCGTGTTCATATTCTTCAAGAATCATACAAGCGCCACCTTCACCCATAACAAAGCCATCACGGTTCTTGTCAAATGGGATAGAAGCAGTCTTTGGGTCATTTCTTGTTGTAAGTGCCTTACAGTTTTGGAAACCGGCAATTGATAGTGGAGAAACTGCTGCTTCTGCACCACCTGTAATAATTGCATCACAGTAGCCATCTCTGATAGCATGGAAAGCTTCACCGATTGAGTTTGCACCTGTTGCACAAGCAGTTACGATTGGCACACAAGGACCTTTTGCCTTGAACTTAATAGCGATTGTACCTGATGCCATATTACCAATCATCATTGGAATAAAGAATGGGCTAACCTTTCTTGCACCAAACTTTTCCATATTGATAGAGTTCTTATAGAAACTATCAAGGCCACCGATACCGGCACCTACATAAACACCAAAGTTATCTTCTTCAATCTTACCTAGGATGTCACTGTCTTCTACAGCTTCAGTTGCTGCTGCAACTGCATACTGTGTATATAAATCGTTCTTTCTTAAATCTTTCTTTTCAAAATACTTTGTTGGTTCGAAATTTTTAACTAAACCAGCAATCTTAACCTTTAGACCTTCTGTACTAAAGCGTTCTTCAGGAATAAAGTCAATACCTGAAACACCGTTTACAAGGTTGTCCCAAGTTGTCTTCATATCATTACCTACCGGAGTCACTGCTCCAATACCAGTTACTACTACTCTTCTCATATTAGCTACCTTTCTTCGTAAATTTAAGGCAAATTACATTGCCATACCACCGTCAACTCTTAGAACTTCACCTGTAATATATGAAGCATCATCAGAAGCTAGGAAACAAATTGCATTTGCAACATCTTCAGGAGAACCGGCTCTCTTCATTGGGATACCACTTGAAATCATATCCTTTGCCTTATCAGAAAGCTGATCTGTCATATCTGTGGCAATATAACCAGGAGCGATAGCATTAACTGTAACATTTCTGCCACCTAATTCCTTTGCAACTGACTTTGTTAGACCGATGATACCTGCCTTTGATGCTGAATAGTTAGCCTGACCTGCATTACCCATAATACCAACAACTGATGCAAGAGAAATAATTCTACCACTTCTCTGCTTCATAAAGTGCTTATAAGTTGCTTTCATCATATTGTAAGTACCCTTTAGGTTAACATTGATAACTGCATCAAAATCAGCTTCTGTCATCTTAACCATAAGCATATCACGAACAATACCGGCATTATTAACCAGAATATCAAGACCACCAAAGTCCTTAATAACTGCATTAACAGTTTCCTGTGCTGATTCAAAGTTTGAAACATCACTCTTATAGAACTTTGCCTTTGCTCCCATATCTTCTAATTCTTTAATAGCAGGAGCTGCCTTTTCTTCGTCACAAATATCAGTAATAATAATTGTTGCACCTTCACTTGCTAACTTCTTACAAGTAGCAAAACCGATACCTCTTGAACCACCTGTTACAAGAGCAATCTTACCTTCTAACTTCATAAACTTCTCCTTTTTCTTACACATTTAGTGCATCTAAATCTTCTTTATTTTCAACCTTAATTGCAGTAACATTTCTGTCAATTTTCTTAATTAGACCTGTTAGAGTCTTGCCAACACCAACTTCAATAAATGTGTCAACACCATTTGCAATTAAATTCTCTACTGTTTTCTGCCACTTTACAGGGTTCTTACACTGATTAGTAATAAGTGACTTATAATCCCCACTATATTCTTCTGCTGTATAGTTTGCATAAAGTGGAATAGTTGGTTCATTTAGTGTCATATCTGCTAAATATTCACCAAGACCTTCAGCTGCCTTAGCCATATAAGGTGAGTGGAATGCACCACTTACTGCTAGAGGTACTGCTCTACCTTTTTCACTTTTAATCTTTTCACAAAAAGCTTCAAGGTTATCTTTGTTCATAGCAACAACTGTCTGTGCTGGTGAGTTGTAGTTAACAGGCCAACATTCATCAAATTCAGAAGCAATTTCTTCTATTCTTTCAGGTGTTAGCTTCATAACTGCAACCATAGCACCGGGAGTTTCATTTGCTGCTTTATCCATTAATTCTGCTCTCTTACAAACAAGTTTGAAAGCATCTTCGTAACTCATAATTCCACTAAAGCCAAGTGCTGCAATTTCACCTAATGAGAAACCTGCAACATAATCAATCTTAATGCCTTTTTCCTTAACTGCCTCAGCAGCAGCAAGATCGGCAGTAAAAACTGTAGGCTGAGTGTTTACTGTAACAGAAAGTTCTTCCTTTGTACCGTTAAAGCACTGATTGCTTGTACCCTCTCTGATAGAGTCAGCCATATCATAAACTGCCTTAGCAGCAGGAGAACAATCATATAATTCTTTACCCATGCCGGGATACTGTGCACCCTGACCTGAGAATACTAATGCTATTTTACCCATTGTGTAGCTCCCTTTAGTGTTTCCTCAGCTTGAGTAAACATTTCTTCAATAATTTCCTTAGCAGGTTGTTCTTTCTTAACCATAGCAGCAACCTGACCGGCTAGTACAGTACCGTTCTTTACATCACCTTCACGAGCTGCAAGTCTTAGCTTACCTGTACCCATACTTTCAAGCTTTTCATCATCACAATTTGTACGGTCATATTCACAAGCCTGATATTCCTTAGTAAAGCTATTTCTGATTGAACGAACAGGATGACCCAGACGCTTACCTGTAACAACAGTGTCAATATCCTTAGCCTTTAGGACCTTTTCTTTATATTCATGAGCGATAGTACATTCATCACATACTAAGAACCTTGTACCAACCTGTACACCCTTAGCACCTAACATAAATGCAGCAGCAATCTGTCTGCCGTCAGCAATACCACCGGCTGCAATAACCGGAATATTAACTGCATCTACAACCTGAGGTACAAGAGCCATTGTAGTTAAGTCACCAACATGACCACCACTTTCGCCACCTTCGGCAATGACTGCAAAAGCACCACGCTTTTCAACCATTCTTGCAAGTGCAACAGAAGCAACTACAGGGATAACCTTAATACCTGCTTCAGTCCACATTGGCATATATTTTGTAGGAGTACCGGCACCTGTTGTAACAACCTTTACTCCTTCTTCAACAACAACCTTTGCTACTTCATCAACGAATGGTGACATCATCATAATGTTTACACCGAAAGGTTTGTCAGTCATTTCTTTGCATTTCTTAATTTCTGCACGAAGTTGTTCTCCGTTAGAATTCATAGCAGCGATAATACCAAGGCCACCGGCATTTGAAACACCTGAAGCTAAAGAAGCATCAGCAACCCAAGCCATACCACCTTGAAAAATAGGGTATTGAATACCTAATTCTTTATTAATGACAGTATCAATCATTATGTACCTCCAATTTACGCAACCTAGAAAATAGGTAGTTTTAGTAGATAAACCTTTTTGCAAAATTGCAAAAGGGCACAATTCTCCAATCTTTGTTATTGTACTATAAAAAAGCCTTATTGTCAATGAACTGCACCCTTGTTTTTCCTCTTATAGTTCATAATTAAAAGGTTTTTATAACTTAAAATTTTGTGTATTATTAATCATAATTATATGTTTTTGTCTATTAATTAACCGTTTTTGCATATACTTTATTTTAAAAAACTGTTTTCACACTCAACTAAAGCTAACTGCAAAAATCTTCCAAACATTTTCTCAGAGAAGTATCTCCCTTAACCTCTATTCCCTCTTTTAATTTATCTTGGTCATCATAAGGCAAAGAACTAACAAGAGTATCTGTTTTTATCATTGGAGATTTTTCATTTTTCTTAAAAACCGAAACATAACCTTTGTAATTTTTCACATAATAAATTTCTGATGCAGTAGCCTTTTGCTGACTTAAAGTTTGAGCAAATTCTTCCTCCTTAAGTTCAAAATTTGCTGACACAAAAACCGATGCAAAGAGAATACATCCGGTTAGGATAATAGCTACATATTCCTTCATATGTTCAACTTCCTTTCACATAATTAGAAAAATATTCCTTCAAGGAATTATTTTTTCATAAAAATATACGAATATTCATATATTAAAAGATTTTTTTTGCACATATAAAGAAAAAGTAAAAAATAGGTTTATTTTTGTATGATAATATGGTACAATGTTATCTGTTATGTTTTACATATATATTGAAAAATTATAGTGTAGATAAAGTACATAATAAAATTACAAATAAAACAGAATATTGCCTTAAAAAGGAGGTGGTCGGTTTGAGAGAAACTGATATCAGTAAGATGAGTACTAAAAAACCTTCTGGTAGAAGTGTAATCGAACACGACAAAAAAGGAACTAGTAAAGTAGTATTTTCAGGTATTGGAAAAGCTATATTCACCATTTTTATGGTTTTCGTATGTGCTATTGTTGCTGTAGGTATCAGCCTAGGGGTATATATTTTTGGCATTGCCTCTGAACCAACAGGCATTGACCTGGTTGCTGCAAGTCTAAATCTAACCAGCCACATTTATGTACAAAACGATGATGGTGAGTTTAAGGAATATCAATCCATTTACGACACAGAAAACAGAGTATGGGTTGACTTTAAGGACATTCCTCAGCATATGAAAGATGCTATGGTTGCAATCGAGGACAAGCGTTTCTATGAACACCATGGTGTTGACTGGCAGAGAACTGCCGGTGCTATACTTTCCCTTTCATCAGGTTCAAGTAGCTATGGTGGTTCAACAATCACTCAGCAGTTAATCAAGAACCTTACTGATGACAATCAGGTTTCCCTAAATCGTAAGATTAGAGAAATCTTCAGAGCTTTAAATGTTGAAAAGGAATACACTAAGGACCAGATTCTTGAGGCCTACCTAAATGTTGTAAACTTCGGTAACAACTGTCAAGGCGTTCAGGCTGCATCTCAGCTTTATTTTGGTCAAGATATTCAGAAGTGTTCTATTGCTCAGTGTGCTGCTATTGCTGGTATCACACAGAACCCTAGCCAATGGAACCCACTTATCTACCCTGAAAACAACAAGAAGCGTAGAGAAATTGTTATCAAGGAAATGTACAAACAAGGTAAGATAACAAAAAAAGAATATGAAGACGCAATGAAAGAATCCAAGAATATGAAGTTCGTCGGATATAACCAGAAGAAAGAAAAAGAAGAAATCTATGTTCAGAACTGGTATATTGAAGAACTTATGAATGACCTTAAGAAGGATTTAGCGAAGCAGAATGATATTTCTGAAGATGTTGCACAAAGAATGATCTCAACACAAGGCCTAAAGATTTATTGTGCTATGGATGCTAAGATGCAGAAATATATTGAAAAGGTTGGTAGAAGTGTTAACACAGAAAATGATGTTACAGGACTACAGACTGCTATGACTCTTATGGAATATGACGGTAGAGTTGTTGCTACTACCGGTTCTTCCCTAAAGAAAACAAGTAATAATCTTTTTGACAGAGCTACATCTGCTGCACTACAACCCGGTTCTTCTATTAAGCCGGTAGTTGTTTATCCTTATGCTATTGAACACAATGTTCTAACTTATGGTTCACTGGTAGAAGACGAACCATTAGATGACTATAAGGTTGGTACAGACGGATATGCCGAGGCAGGTCCTACCAACTGGTATTACGGTTACAAAGGTACAATGTCGCTTCCGGATGCTATCGAAATTTCTTCAAACGCAACAGCTGCTCAGGTTATGGACAAAATCACACCTGCTGCTGCATATAAGCAGGTTACTCAGCTAATGGGCTTTACACATCTTGATGAACAAGACGGTAAAGAAGTTGGTGCATTGTCTATCGGTGGTATGACAGGTGGTGTTACTGCCAGAGAAATGGCAGCTGCCTATCAATACCTTGGCAATGGTGGTCAGTATTATGAACCATACACTTACTACTATGTAACTGATAATGACGGCAAGATTGTTATTGACAAGAGAGACCAAATGCCAAAACAAGCATACTCTGATGAAACTGCTGCCATTATGAACAGAGAACTTCACTTTAACGTTACTACTTCCCACAACACTCAGGCATATAATGCCAGAATTGACGGTTGGGATATTATCGGTAAAACAGGTACAACTAATGATGATAAGGATAGCTGGTTCTGTGGTTGTTCTCCATATGCAACACTTGCAGTATGGACAGGTTTTGATACACCGGCAACTAACCCGGATACATCTATCGCAGCAAAGAACTTTCAGACAGTTATGTCAAAGTATCTAAAGGGTAAAAAGAAAAAGTCTTACAACTTCCCTGCTGATATGGAAGAAATTTCTTATTGTGTAGATTCCGGCCTACTAGCTTCATCATATTGTTCAAACACAAGAACAGGTTATTACTTTAAGGATAAGAAGCCTGACTATTGTTACGGTGACCACAGTGGCACAGTTTACTACAACAATGATGACACTTATAACAATGATAGTTACAACAACAATAACTACACTGACTATAACAACTACACAACAGCTTATAGCGATAATAACGATTATAATAACTATGACGCAACAACTCAGGGTGCAACCGAAAGTGGTGGAGAAAATGAACCTGCTTCGCAGGAAAATCAACAAACTAAAGCACCTGAAACTAAAGCTCCTGAAACAAAGCCTGCCGAGAATAACAACAATGAACCGGTAGCAACTACAAGAGCTGCAAACTAACTAAGATTTTACAAAACAAGATAAATATACAAGAGAGGTACAGATATGATTTCAGTAGCAATTATGGGTCACGGTACAGTTGGCTCAGGTGTAGCAGAAATTCTGACAACACACAAACAGAAACTTTTCAAAGCAGTTGGTGAGGAACTTTATGTTAAGCATATTCTTGACTTAAGAGAATTTCCTGACAGCCCACTGGCAGACAGATTTACAAAGAACTTTGAGGACATTGTAAATGACATTGAAGTAAGAGTTGTTGTTGAAGTTATGGGTGGTACAAACCCTGCATATGACTTTGTTAAGAGATGCTTACAGGCAGGTAAAAGCGTTGTAACATCTAACAAAGAACTTGTTGCTAAGCATGGAGCAGAACTTCTTGCAGTAGCAAAAGAAAACAATGCTAACTTCTTATTTGAAGCATCAGTTGGTGGTGGTATTCCAATTATCAGACCACTTTCACAGTGCTTAGTAGCAAATGAAGTTGACGAAATTGCCGGTATCTTAAATGGTACAACAAACTTCATCTTTGGTAAGATGATTAACGATAATATGGATTTTTCAGATGCTCTTAAGTTAGCTCAAGACTTAGGTTATGCCGAAAGAAATCCTGAAGCTGATATTGAAGGTCATGATGCTTGTAGAAAGATTTGTATTCTTGCTTCTCTTGCATTTGGTAAACACATTTATCCTGACAACGTTTACACAAAGGGCATTTCAGAAATCACACTTGATGATGTTAAGTATGCCGATAGCCTAAACTATGTTATCAAATTAATCGGTGATGTTAAGAAAACAGAAGATGGCAAACTAGACATTCTTGTTGCTCCAATGCTACTTTCAAAGGATTGTATCCTATCAGACATTAACGATGTATTTAACGGTATCTTAGTTAAGGGTGACTGTACAGGTGATGTAATGTTCTACGGTAAGGGTGCCGGTAAGTTACCTACTGCATCAGCAGTTGTAGCCGATGTTGTTGACTGTGCAAAGCACCTAAAGGCTAGAAAGAGAATTTTCTGGACAGATAGTGACGAAAGTCAGGTTGCTTCATATAAAGATAGTAAGACAGCAATGTACATAAGAGTTGCCGGTAAGGGTGAAATGGCACAAAGCCTATTCCCTGATTCAGAAATTATGAAGGCTGATGGCAACACAGTTCTTATGACACAGGAATATAAGTTTGGTGAAATTGAAGAAAAGATTGCTAAGCTTAACGAAAATGGTGAAAAGGTTCTTTCTGCTATTAGAATTGGCAACCTATAATTAATTAGTTTATCATTTTAAATCTATATAAAAATTCACTTAGGTGGAAAATAAGGAGATAGGAAATGGCACTTATAGTACAAAAGTTCGGTGGCTCATCAGTAGCCGATGCCGAAAGAGTGTTTAATGTTGCAAAGATTGTAACAGACACTTACAAAAAGGGTAATGACGTTGTAGTTGTAGTATCTGCTCAAGGTGATACAACAGATGACCTCATTGCAAAGCAAATGGAAATCAACCCAGAGGCTAACAAGAGAGAAAGAGATATGCTACTTGCTTCAGGTGAGCAGATTTCAATTTCACTACTTGCTATGGCTTGTGAAAAGCTTGGTGTACCGGCAATTTCACTACTAGGCTGGCAGGCAGGTTTCCAGACAACATCAGCACACACATCAGCCAGAATTAAGAATGTTGATGGTCAGAGAATTCGTCAGGAACTTGACCAACACAAGGTTGTTGTTGTTGCCGGCTTCCAGGGTATTAACCGTCACGAAGACCTAACAACTCTAGGTAGAGGTGGTAGTGACACATCTGCAGTTGCTATTGCAGCTTCTCTACACGCTGACCTATGTCAGATTTTCACAGATGTTGAAGGTGTATTCACAGCTGACCCTAGAAAAGTTAAAAACGCAATTAAGCTAAAGGAAATTTCTTATGACGAAATGCTAGAACTTGCAACTCTTGGTGCACAGGTTCTAAACAACCGTTCTGTAGAAATGGCTAAAAAATATGGAATTGAACTTGAAGTACTTTCAAGTCTTACTAATAAACCAGGTACAATAGTAAAGGAGAAACCAAAGATGGAAAAAATGATTATTTCAGGTGTTGCTAAGGACTGCGACATTGCAAGAATTTCAATAAAGGGTATTCCAAACGAACCAGGCTTTGCTTTCAAAGTATTCTCAAAGCTTTCAGCAAAGGATATTAATGTTGACATTATTCTTCAGTCTGTTGGTACTGAAGGCACAAAGGATATTGCATTTACTGTTGCTGCTGATAAGGGTCAGGAAGCTGTTGACACTCTAAACGACAACAAAGATGCTCTAGGCTTTGAAGAAGTAACACTTGACAAGGATGTTGCTAAGATTTCTATTGTTGGTGCAGGTATGGAAAGCCATGCCGGTGTTGCTACAAAGATGTTTGAAGCACTTTACAACAACAATGTTAACATTCAGATGATTGCTACTTCTGAAATTAAGACATCTGTTCTTATTGCTAAGAAAGATGCTGACAGAGCTGTTTCTGCAATTCACGATAAGTTCTTTGACTAATATTTATTAGTATTAACTTACATTTAAATTATTCAGGGGGCGAACTTAGTTCGTCCCTTTTTATATATAATCCTCTTCCCTAAAACTTTATTTATATTTAGAAAGCAATTACTCTATATTTATTGACACTTACCACTAATAATGTTAAACTATATTTATAAACCTTTTTGGAGGACATTATGAAAGACGAAAAAGAAACACTTATACTAAATAAATATCATACATATGATGCTCTTATTGTTGTTGGTACTGCACTTGTAATACTGGGATTAATTGTTTTTGCAACTGTATTTACCGGTGTAGGTTCACTAGGCAGAGCCTCTGTTATTATTGGGGTTTTACTATTTTTAGTTGGTGGCATTATGGTTGGCAACGGTAGAGTTATTAAGAAAAAGGCACTTGGTGAAGTTGATGACTTCTACTGTGATTACACAAAAAAGAAAAAGCCTACAGAAAAAACTGCCGATACCTCAACAGATAATTCTATAGACTAAAATAATTTTCAATTAATAGACTTATATAATTAATAGACTTGTATTTTTAATTATATATTCTAAACTCATTAGCTAACTGATTCTAAATCAGTTAGCTTTTTTATTTATCAATTTTAATTGTGAGTTAAAATAATCAGACAAATTTTTGGGGTTCAATTTTGATTGTGTTATTCTAAAAACAATTCAACAAATTAGGGCTTTTCAATTTTGTCTGTGGGTAAAGGTAAGTTTGTTTTAAATTTAATTGTCT
>OLNQ01000394.1_pt1 | contig 48505 bp, 84 predicted proteins | sample 1672821 | NCBI WGS metagenome assembly OLNQ01 (sample SAMEA3136727, study PRJEB25190) | human gut metagenome | biome: human gut; feature: human-associated habitat; material: faeces | place: Austria | collected 2013 | reverse complement strand
TATTAAATCTTAAAGAATAAGAAAAGAGATATTGATTATGTTAAATATTAAATCTTAAAGAATAAGAAAAGAGATATTGATTATGTTAAATATTAAATCTTAAAGAATAAGAAAAGAGATATTGATTATGTTAAATATTAAATCTATTGTTAAAAATCCTGAAAAGAAGTTTTATGTTGATGTAACTTTTGAAAATGACTTGAATGTCTATACAAGAAAGACTTACAAAGAAAAAGATTTTGAAGGTAGAATATATTCTTTTATTTTTTCCGGTGTAAAAGTATTATTTAATCTTTCAACAATGGAAATTGTAAATCAATTAGTTTTGTATGAAACAAAAGGAATTAAAAGAACAACAACATATGCAGGTTCTAAAAAAGTAAAGGAAGTAAAACCTTTAGAAAAGAAAGTTGTAAATGTTGAGAACAAAAACAATACAGAAGTAAAACACGAAAAATATGATCAGATTAAAACATGTTTAGAGTGTAACATTCCAATTTATCTTGCAGGTCCAGCTGGATCAGGTAAGAATTTCACAGTAGAACAAATTGCAAAAGAACTTGGTTGGAATTTTTATTTCAGCAATTCAGTTCAGCAGGAATACAAATTGACAGGTTTCATTGATGCAGGTGGAAAGTTCCATGATACAGAATTCTATAAAGCATGTACAGATGAAAATGACTGCATATTTTTCTTAGATGAAATGGATGCGTCAATTCCAGAAGTTTTGGTTCTTCTGAATGCAGCAATTGCAAATGGTTATTTTGAATTCCCGTGCGGAAAGGTTGACATTGACAAAGTACATTTTGTAGCTGCTGGCAATACTGTAGGATCAGGTGCAGATGAATTATATTCAGGCAGAATGGTTCTTGATCAGGCAACACTTGATAGATTTGCAATTATTGAATTTGATTATTCAGAAAATATTGAAATGTCAATTTCAAATGGAAACAAAGAACTTGTTGATTTTGTTCACAGTTTAAGATCAATTGCAAACAACAATGGAATCAGGGCAACATTCTCATACAGATGTATTACAATGGTAACAAAGCTTGAAAGTGCTGGTATGGATCTTAAGACAATACTTACAATCTCAGTATTCAAAGGAATGGACAAAGATACAATCAATACGTTCAATGCTGTAGGTTATGACAAATATACAAAAGCATTAAAGGATATTCAAATGGCTGCTTAATTGCAGCCAGTCTGTTTAATACATAGAAAGGTGATAACATGAAAGAAGCAATTAAGATCAGAGTTAATAATAAACAAAATGATGTTTGTACCGGTTGTGGTAAATCAAGCAAAGATGAAAAGAAAGAATTTTACGATATGATGATCGGAAATGATTTAATTCATTTGTGCTTTGATTGCATGGAAATGATGTTTAGAAAGACATTGAAAGCACAAGTAAATTATCAGGGAAAGTTAAAAAGTCCAAATAAGAATATACGGAGGTAGTAAAAATGGCAGATGCAAAGAAATGTGATCGATGTGGCAAATTATTTGAACCATATATAAAGTCAGATGAACGGTTAAATCCAAATCAATATACTGAAATAATGGTTAGAGATGCTTTTTGTTGGCAAATCATCATACAATAATGACGGATACTTTGATTTGTAAGTGGAGAAAAAGTAGCAAAGGCGGCGATAATTGATGAGCAACAATCAACCACGTAGTTTTAAGTTCTATCGCAAGAATGAACAAGAGGTTATGGAGTCTTTAGGACTTAAGCCGACTAAGAACTCAGGTAGTGGATGGATCGAAAAAGAAGATGGTCAAAATGACTATATTATTTGTCAGCTTAAGAGCACAGATGCACAGTCAATAAAAGTTAATCAAAAGGACATAAGAACATTGGAAAAGAATGCTAGAATAGAGCATAAAATTCCGATGTTTGCAGTTCAATTCTTAAATACAGGAGAGGTATGGCTAATGCTTAAGCCTGAGGATTTACAAGATGCCTCAGAATACATTTTAACTGGTTCAATAAAGGAATCTAGGTTAGATCATTTAGGAATTGATTTAGATAGTTCTGATGATTCAGAAGTGGTATGTAAAAGATCAATCAAATCATCAAGTAATTCAAGAGAATTGTTTCATAAAAAGCAAAATGAAAAATATAACAAGAAAAGGAGTGCGTTGTAAATGAGAAGAATTGAAGTAAAAGGTATGTATGCATACAAAGGACATAATGTGTCAGCAAATGGAAGTGTTAATCTTACTTTGTGTGGTAAATATTCACAGCTTACCAATTCGGTAAAGATGCTTCAGATGTTGAACAATGATGTTGTAATTCAGATTAAGATGGGAGCTGAAAAGCCATTCAAGATTGGTTCATTCAGGATTAAGAACATTTCGTTTGATGATGATGGAGAAAGCATTTTAAAGTTTAACAGTTTGAACGATTTTGTTGATGTTGATAAGATCAATAATTTGATCACAAAAGAAGAGTTTAATGTAAGATTTGTAGCTGATGTAGAGGAAGAAGAGGACGAAAGTGAGGAAGAGTAATGGCAAGTAAAATGAAATATTCGGAGTTGTCAAATGCTCAAATTGCAGATAAAAGGCGTTTGGTAATTTCTGAATGTGTAAAGCAAAATCAAGATACAAAAGAAACAATTCATTGTGGTTTTACTTTAGCACAGCAGATTGAGGTAGAAGAAGGTAAAAGGATGACAAGGGTATTTCTTAAAAATGGAATACATGTTGCAAGTATTGATGAACTTTACAATCTTCGTGATGCAATTAATGACGCAATTAACAAATATGAAAATGAAAAAAATGATGAGGAAGAATGGGAAAATTAAATATTTTTGAAAAAAGTTGAAAAATTTTTAAAAAACATATTTACTTTTCCAGAAATTGTGATATAATTAAACCATCAAAACAAATAAAACACAAACATCCAGGAGGATAAAGAAATGAGAACATTAAAGAATAACAATTTTGAAGTAGTATTCAAGGATGAGAAAAATTTTAAGTTAATAAACAAATTTGGTGATGAGTATACATGCAGACTTGAAAATGGAAAGATTGTTAGTAAAACACAATTTGGTTTAAAATATGCAATGGCAGCAAGACAGCAATTAGGATTTTAATAAGCCAACTAATCAGACATTTATTGTTTGATTTAAAATAAATAAATTGCTAGAAAGCAAAAGTAAAACAACAAAAAACAATGTATGCAAAGTCATACAAGCAAAGAAAAGGAGAAAAATTATGGCAACAAATTGGACATTATCACAGGCATTAGCAAAGATCACAGAAGGAACAGATAAGGTAGCAATCCAGGATATTGGAAGAAGATTCCCACTTACAGCAGTAGCATTGGCAGAAATCGGTCAGAATGTAGGTGCAGCTAAGATCATCGGTGCAGTACCGTCACATATTACAGCAAGAAAGATTGAGTCAGTGTTAAAGGATGGAGCTTCCGATCAGGATGCTGATGAAGAGATTGATGATGATGCAGCTGATGAAGAGGAAGTTAAGAAACCAGCAAAGAAAGTGACTAAGAAGCCTGCAAAGAACGATGAAGCTGAAGAAACAGAAGATGAAGAGGATGATCCTGTAGCACTTTACAAGAAATGCAAGAAAGCAGGTCTTAAGGTTGCACCTAAGAAGTCAGCAAAGTATTACAAGGATGCATTAAAGAAGGCTGAGGAAGAGGCTGAAGCAGAAGACGACGACTGGGATGATGAGGAAGAGGATGAGAAGCCTGCTTCAAAGAAGAAACCCGCAAAGAAGGCACCTGCAAAAAAGCCTGCAAAGAAAGCTGAGCCGGAAGATGATGAAGATGAGGATGAAGATGAGTGGGACATTTAATATTCCCAATGAATCCTCCGATCATAGATAGGTAAGGAAAACCACCAACTGTAGAAAGAAAACTATGGTTGGTGGTTATTTGAATATATGGAGGAAATATGAGATATAGGATCTATACAGATGGTTCTTGGAATAAAGAAAAAGACATTGGTGGTTGGGCAATAGTAATTGCAGATCATCAAGGAATAAAGTTAAAATCAGGGTCAAAAAAAGGCACGACAAATAATCAGATGGAGTTAATGGCGGTCTTGAATGCATTAGAATATGTAGTACGAAAGCATTTAAAAGACATAGAAATAATTACAGATTCTATGTATGTTTTAAATGGAGTGAAAAAATATGCAGAGACATGGAAAGCAAATAATTGGATAGGACTTTCCGGCGACGAGATTAAATATAGATCACAATGGGAAGGAATCTTGATTATGCTAGAAAACTTAAATGAAAATAAATTTTCCGTTAAGTTTTCTAAGGTAAAAGGACATGACGGAAATTCATTAAATGAGCTTGCAGACCTTAAAGCAAGGGAAGCAATTAAAGCATATAAGGAGAAGTAAAGATGGAAATATATGCGTCAAAATTGTATCAGAAAGTTTTTCGAGGTAATAAGTCTAAAGATACGTATTTAAAAGCCTGTGGATGGTTAGCACAGAATGTAGTATCTGATCAGCAAATAAACAATAACGTTACATATACGATAGAAAAAGGATACGATGAAGAATCTGGTGTTTATTTGTATACAGTAACATTGTTTGCAAAACTTAATAAAGAAGATATTAAGAATAGGCATTGTGGTATTTGCAGGGAATTAAATGGCAGCTTTCTGATGAAAGAAGAAATAAAATGCGATTGGTGTAAACTTCAGGCATATTTCAGACGTGAAGATGATATGATTAAAGAGAAAAAAAGATTTATAAAAGAAAAAATTAGTGGAGGTAAAAATGATTAGAAGATTTAGTTTGATATGTAAAAGAATAAAAAGAAAACTGATAAACAATCTTCAAACAATTTCTATGGTCTTGTTTGCAGTTAATCCTATTATTGGTGTATCTATCAATGGTAAAGAACTAATAGCAATTCAGATAATTGTTAACTTTGTTATTGCAATACTTATTTTTGCTGATCAATACGTACACAATAAATACAATAACATTCCGGTTATGAGAAAGCCACTTGTAAGATATGAAAAATCTACAAATAAGGTACTTATGAAGCCGGAGGATATGTATGAAGCTCTTAATTATTTATCCGATTTGCAGGAATACTTTGAAAGGAAAGGAATGCTATGAAGTTTGATTTAAGAAAGGTAAAACGAATATTTGATATAACATTTATAACTGTATGTATTATTTATTTGTTTTATATTATAAAATAAAATACCAATGTGATTCATTAGAATGCCTCAGAAATGATTTTTATTGATAGGCTTATAAAATATATACAAAACCGTAAAAAGTACTTTAAAAGGCTTAATTTGAAAAGTCAATTTGAAAAAACTTTAATAAATTTAAGCAAAAATGTTTACTTTTTATGGTTTTTGTTATATAATATAATCATAAAATAAATAAAACAAATGCAGGAGGTCAAATAAAATGAAAAGAACGCAATTCAAAACATGTGTAGGAAAGCAAAATGGATATGATGTTTATAGAACAGTATTAACTGATGGAAAGAAGTTCTATGTAAGATGGAATAAAAAGTTGGTTGATGTTACAGATGATAAAAGATCTTTTGTTTATAATTTATAAATGGAGTAATTAAATGAGATTGCTAGCAATTGAACAAATAAGTTCAAATAGAAAATTTAGAGAAACATATAAAAAACAAAATAAGAAAAAGAAGGAAGTAAAAGATGACTTCCATAAAATGCTAATGGATGAGCAGGAACAATTAGACAAATTAGAATATTAAGAACAATTATCCAACTTGGCATAACTTATAAACAATAATAACATTTTATGTAAGGAGGAACCCTATTTCATGTCGTGTACTATATAAGTTTGTTACAAAATGGATAGATGTGAATAATGTCAAGTAATAAACATCAATGGAAAGTAGGTGATTGTATAATAGAACCTAATGAAAGGCAAAGAAATATATTGCAAAAGTTTGGTCTTAATCCAAATAATTGGTTGATATGTTTTGAAAACAAAGCCACAATTGAAGTAGTAAGTAAAAGATCAAGACAAAGAAGAACATTAAATGTTAAGGAGAATAAATAAATGTCAAAATTAAATCTTAAATCAGTAAAGGATGTTAAGACTTACTTTAAAGTCGAGAGAAGTAAAGGTAATATGCCAAACTTTATTGTAAATAATTGGAGAAAAATGCATCGTAAACCTATGCATAGAAAAGTACAATGTAAAAGAACAAAATTAAGCAATAAAATGGCTAAACATATGTAAGGAGAAATCAAATGACTTTAGAAGAAGCAATTAAAAATGTAAAAGAAGTTGTAATTAAAAATAGAAAAGTTCAATACTTCTATGAAAACAATCCTACAGTTTGGAATGACGGTGGAGAAAGAATGATAAGATGTAAAATGTGTGCAGATGTCGGCGAACAGCTTGTACAATGGCTTGAGAAGTTACAACAGATCGAACAATCGTATGAGGGGTTAAAAAGTAAAATAGATAACTCCGACTTTCCTGATGATGTATTAGATTTCTTAAGTAGTCTAAAGTGAATAGAACAAGATTGTAATGATGTTATTTATGAGATTGTGAGGAAGGTAAAAAATAATGAAAAGTGAGAAAGACCTAATGTATCAATATATCAAACAAAACGATTTGCAGTTCTACTATTCATTAAGTTCTTTAGGAAAGATACTTTATCTTATGCAATTGGATGAAACTCTAAGTTTTAGATTATATGTATTAAGATCAAGAATATGTGAATTGTTTGAGTTAATAATTGGAGGATTAAGGAAATGAAAGAATGCGTAAATGTAAAAGAACTTCTTAAAGAAGTTGATGCAATGGCAAAAAGAGGAACATTACTTGCAAGAGGTGGAGTAACTCAGAAAGACTTGGCAATGCAGATTAGAGGTCTTATTGTTCATGTAGCAATGAAAGAAGAAACAGAGTAAATGCGTGTTTCATATGGAAAGGAGGAAACAATATTATGCCAGAAACAAAACAAGATATGTCAAAAACATGTGGATTCTCATATCAGGATAATTGGACAAAGGCAAATGTAACACACGAAATATCTCAGGAAGAGTGGAAAAAGTGGTATGCTACTCATTGTGGTAAGTGTCAGTACATGTGCGAAATTTGCATGTATGGAGAAGAATAGTTAATACAGCAAACAAGATTTACTCTGTGATTATGAAAGTTGGTACTAAATTCGCATTTCCTATGAAAGGATAATATTAATGAAAAAAAAATGGATAACGAAGCAATCTAGTGCTTTTGTACTTGGATTTTTAGACAAATTAAAAGAATTTAGGTCTACGCCAGATAATGTAGTTGAAGCATTGAATATTGTAACAGAATATATTACTAATAAATATTGGCATTGAAACCAAGATTTCTTAAGAAGTAGTGAAGGTAAAAGTAGATATGATAAAAGGTAAGAAAGTATATGATCCATTAACAAATACATGGAGTACAGGTTACTGGATAAAAGATGATAAAGGAAATTATTATCCGGTATGGTAGGATATATGATTTATTTTTAGTGAGATAAATATGGATAAGATAAATCAAATTAAAAAAGAAATATTTACGTCAATGAAAATGATGGATACAACTATCAAAGGTATCAAAGAATCAGAAGAATATAAAATTGCACAAGCATACAATCAAGGATTTAGGGATGCTATGGATATTTTTGAAAGAGAAATGAAATAAATTACATGACCCTCTTTAATGTATAAGATATACTGAAACAAACAAGAAGAGAGGAGAATATAAAATGCCAAGAAAAGGAGAATATAAGTATAATGTAGATGAAATATGCAGAGCATTAGATAGTTATACAGCACAATGCGTTAAGCAAAAAGAAGTACCTATATTAAAAGAGGTATTTGTTAAAAAAGGATGGTCTTACGAATATGTATGTAAGATATTAAATGGCAGATTATTAGAGCAGAAAGATGAAAGACTTGATACTTCTATAAGGAATCTAGTAAATGCTAAGGAGTACATGCTAGAAAGACTAGGCTTAAAAGGTAAGATCAATTCAACGTTAGCAGTATTTAGTCTGAAGCAGTTAGGATGGAGAGATCAACAACAGGTAGATGTAGGTACTGATACAAAGAAAAGTATTAAGATAACATTAGTAAAACCTGATTAGTAAGTAGGATGTATAGTTCAATGGTAGAATTTCAGTACGCGTAGAAGATATAGGTTCGATTCCTATTGCATCCATTAACCGGTATGTTATTTCGTATTCACTTGTTATTGCTATTGTATAGTAAACTCCAAAATCAAATTTCCCCCACATACCGGTTATTTATTGGGTATTAGTCAAGCGGTTAAGGCACAGGACTTTGACTCCTGGATCATTGGTTCGAATCCAATATGCCCAGCTATAAATCCTTAGAATAAAGTAAAAGAAAGAAGGGATAATACAAAATAAAAGGAAGTGATAAATTGAATATAGAGCAAGAAATAAAGTTAACAGTAAATGAGCACTTTATGGACTATGTAACAGATTGGGATCATCAAGAGTATTTATTGGTAGGATCTTATGGTAGTAGTAAATCATATGAGACAGCAACAAAGCTAATTCTTAAGTTATTGAGTGAGAAACGAAAAGCGTTGGTAGTAAGAGATACATATGAGCAGATCAAAGAATCCTGCTATGATTTAATATATGAGATCTTAGATGGAATGGGCTTGGCTACAGAAGATAAAAGTAAGTCAAGCAGGGAAAAGTATGTGATTGCTTCTAAGTCACCATTACAGTTTATGTTCCCGAATGGTTCAAGGATTGTATTTAAGGGCATGGATAAACCAACAAAGGTAAAGTCTATCAATAATGTATCTATTGTATGGATGGAGGAAGCTTCTGAAGTTAAGTATAGTGCTTATAAGGAATTGAAGTTAAGACTTAGAAATCCATTCTTAAAGATCTACTACTTATTGACAACTAATCCGGTTGACAAGCAAAATTGGATATACACACATTTCTTCGAACGTAAGGAAGTGGATACTAATGGTGAAGAAAAGTTGGTAGTAATTCAGAATGAGGAAGAGTTTTATAGGCGAAGGATAATCAGGGACAATCCAAACGGTGTATATTATCATCATAGTGTTCCGGAAGATAACTCATTCTTAACATTGGATTATATAGCTAAGCTGGAAGAACTTAAGACATACGATCCTGACCTATATAGAGTAGCAAGGGAAGGTAAGTTCGGTATCAATGGCCGGCGAGTCCTTCCTCAATTCATTATTGCAGATGATCCAAAGAAATTTAAAAAAGCAGTACTTGCTGCACCTATTAAAAGGAATGGTTTTGACTTTGGTTTTGAAACTTCGTATAATGCTTTAGTAAGAGTTGCAGTAGATACTAAGAATAGTATACTGTATATATATGATGAATGGTATAGGAATCATTTGACGGATAAGCAAACAGCAGAGAAGTTAGAGGAGTGGAATCCTGATAGTAAGAACTGGAGAGTAAAAGCAGATTGTGCTCAGCCTGGATCAATAAAATATTTTCATGATGAGGGATTCGGATTTACAAAGTGCCATAAGATAACAAGACTTGAGCAGATAAAGAAAGTAAAACGATTTAAGAAAATTATATGTAGTCCAAAATGTAAGAATACAATAAGGGAACTTAAAGATCTTGTATATGCACAAGACAATGATGGCAACATTATATATGATGAGTTCAACATCGATCCTCATACTTTCTCAGCTATATGGTATGCATTAGATGATGTTACTGTTGCCGATGTTAAAGAGAGAAAAAATAATAGTAGAAAGGGTGTGGCGTAAATGGAAGGTGATATAGATCTGAAAAGTAAGTTTTCATGCAATAATGACTTCATACCTATATTCAAAGAAGAGTGGGTAAAAGTAACAAATGATCTTAAAAAGTATTTTAAGGAGGAAAGAAAGAATGAAGAATAATGTATTTAATCCAAACGTGAACACAACTAAATGGGTAAAAGCTGCAACTGTAAGAGCTATTAAGACGATGGCACAGACTGCTATTGGTATTATCGGAGCGGCTACAATGATTGAAAGTGTTGATTGGAGAGTGGTAGCAAGTGGTGCTATTATTTCAGGTATTGTAAGTATCTTAACAAGTGTAGCAGGTATTCCGGAGGTAGAAGAAAATGCGTAATATATCACAGTTACATCCAGAGTTGAAGAAGAAAGCAGTAAAGCTTCAAAAGGAATGTTTAAAGGTAGGAATCAAGATTAAGATTGGTGAGTGTGTAAGAACAGTAGCAGAGCAGAATGCTTTATATGCAAAGGGTAGAAATGGTGTTCCTGGTCCAATTGTTACAAAAGCAAAAGGTACAGATTACAGATCAATGCATCAATGGGGAGTTGCTTTTGACATTTTCTTGGATATGGATGTTGACAAAGATGGCAAAAAGTCAGATGATGCTTTCAACAATGCAACAAAACTGTTCAACGAGGTAGGAGCAATTGGTAAGAAGCTTGGTCTTGAGTGGGGAGGAGATTGGAAGAATATTAAAGATCTTCCACATTTCCAGTTACCGGATTGGGGTAGTACAGCTACACAATTAAAGAAGAAATATGGTACACCGGAAAAGTTCAAGGAAACATGGGATGATAAGAAAGAAGTAAATCATGTCAAATCAAAACCAAACAATACTGTAACAGCTTCTAAGAATCCAACGGAGCCGGCTAGACATAGGGATGCAAAGTACAATGGTTTATATACAACAACAAGTAATTTGAATCTTAGGACAGGAGCAGGAAGTAAGAAACCTATTGTTACTGTTATTCCAAAAGGAACACGTGTTGCATGTCACGGCTACTATACAAATGCCGGTTCAGATGTTTGGTTATTCATTCGGCATGGTAAGTATACTGGTTTCGTAAGTAAGAAGTATTTAAAGTAAAGAGGAGGAATTGAACGATGAGTGATGCTAATGTAAACATTACAACATCAATAGAAGATGGAGACATCGTATCGTATAGAGATATTCCTTATGCAGTGTTGGATGATGATATTAGTGGCACTCTGAGGGAAGATTTTTTCCATGAGCTTGGAAAGATAAAGAAGTTCTATCAGATTTACAAACAAGGTATGGACTTTACAACTGATGGAACAAATGGTGATTATATTCCAAGCCAACTGAGGTTCAAAAAGGCAGCAGGATTGATCAACAAAGAAGCAAGGTTTATGTTTAGTACACCAATGGATTTCTATGTTAATCAAGATCAAAATGAAACAGACGAGCAGAAGGCAAACAATACAATATTGAATAATTTTCTGCAGAAAGTCCTGAAGAAAAACTTTTTTGATAAGAATGTATTAAAGGCAGCAAAGGATTGTTTCATTGGTAAAAGAGTTGCTTGTATTCTTAACTTCAATGAGGATTCGGGTATTGCAGTTGATTTCCTTAATCCGTTAGAGTTCTACTATGAGATGGCCGGAACTGATATGCTTACCAAGATTGTTGCTTTTTTCGTTGAAGTTGAGGCATCAAACAATGTAGAGAAAAAGATTCGTAAGAAAACATATTGGATGGCAGACGATGGACATTGCTGGGTACATGAGGTAATGTATAATGGCTTAGGTGTCCAGCTTGAAGAATTAGTTCCTGCTAGATCTACGTTGTTTGAATATATTCCAGCCGTAGTGATTCTTAATGATGGTCTTACAAATGACATTAGAGGAGAATCAGAGATTGAGGACTATGCAAAATATGAAAAGTATTATAGCAAGTTAGTAAATAGTGATTTTGATGCAGAAAGAAAAAGTATGAATCCTGTTCGTTATACTATCAATGCATCACCCGAATCAACAGAAAATCTTTCGATCGGTCCTGGAGCATTTTGGGATATTCAGTCAGATAACAATGGTGTTGAAGTGTTGAATGCTTCTGTTGGCCAAATGGAATCTAACATGAGTTACTCAGCAGCTTTGTCTGCTACATTGGATCGTGTAGACAATGAGATGCATAGTTTAGGATCAATTCCAAACATTGAGTCTGATAAGTTGCAAGGAGTAATTACATCAGGAAAAACATTGAAGGCTCTTTACTGGCCATTGATTGTAAGATGTGATGAGAAAATGCAAACATGGGGAGCAGCAGCAGAATTCATTGCAAAGTGTATATTGGATGGTGCTTCATTATATCCAAAGGTTGTTCCGTATTATACAAATGAGGAGCTTCCAATTGTTGAGGCAGATATTCAGGTTATGAACAATTATGCTTTACCAGAGGATGAACAGGATGAAAAGAATATTGATCTTGCAGAAGTAACAGCACAAACAATGAGCCGGTCATCTTACATGAAGAAATGGAGAAAACTTACTGATAAAGAAGTGATGTCTGAGCTTCAACAAATTGCTTTGGAACAGGAAATGCTATCAGGTAATTCATACGGTAATATTCCTACAATGGAAAGAGATGATCAGTCATTAGATGGTGAAGATGATGATAGTAAATTGGATGAACCTGATGTTGTTGAGGGATCACAGGATGACGAATAAGGCATTTTAAGTAACAAGTTAATAAAATATAAGGCTAAAAAGTAAAAGTCCATCTAAGAGCCAAATAAATGAATTTGAAGGAGGTTGCTGATTATGTACAATTTAAGATTTGCAAAAGCTGAAAAAACACGTAAGGCAATTACTAGTCAGCAACTGCGACAAATAAAAAGTATGTATCAGGAAATTGCTGATCAATATTCGAGAAGAATAGAAAATCTTTCAGGCAAGACAAATATAAGCTCAATACTTAGAACACAATATCTGAATGAATATCAAAAGCAACTTGCTGATGAACTTGGCAAGGTAAATCGTAGGATTGAATCAAATATAAAGTCAGGAATGACTCATACAGCGGAAGCTGTATTGGAAGAAGAAATAAGAAGAGCTAAAGAACTAGGATTTGTTGGTATAACAGGAAAGTATTCCAATATTCCTACCGATGTAGTTGAGACAATAATTTCTGGGCAATTATACCAAAGCGATTGGTCATTAAGTAGTGCCATTTGGTGTACAAATAAAAAGATAAAGCAGGATTGTCAAAATATTGTAGCAAGAGGTATTGCGGCAAATAAAGGTGTGTATGAAGTCGCTAAAGATTTAGAAGCCTACGTAAATCCGGAAGCAAGAAAAACGTATAAATGGGCAAGAGATTATCCTGGTAGCAACAAGGTAATTGATTATAATGCTAGTAGATTGGCAAGAACAATGATGAGTCATGCATACCAAGAAGCTTTTGAGAGATCAACCGCAAAAGATCCGTGGGTAGAAGCTTATCAATGGAATACCGGTCACAATAATAGAGTTTGTCCATTATGTATTGAAAGGGAAGAGAATGATTCGTATGGATTAGGTCCAGGTGTATATCCAAAAGGAGAAGTGCCACTAGATCATCCGAATGGCCAATGCTTCCTGACAATAGTTCAAACAAAAAGTACAAATGATGTTGTTAATGATTTAGCTAATTGGTACAATGGTGTGGGAGATCAAAATATGAATGAGAAGATCAATGATTTTGCTTATTCACTTGGTTATACTCCAGGTATGTTAAAAAAGACAGTAAAGAAAGTTGGAGTTGAAGCTACTGCTGAAAAGATTAAACAATATTCTGACAGACAAATAAAAAATGCATCAAAGTTCATAAAAGAGCTAGAAATGGATCAAACAAGTATTGATAATTATATGGACACAATAAAAGGAACAAGCAGAGAATTTCAAAATGCATTTGTGGATGCTATGAAAAAGAAAGTAAAAAATTGGGATTTTGATGATGAAGGAAGCTATTATTGGTCACAAAAACAAGAGATAAAATATACATATAAAAGCATAGAAGCTTGGATGTTTAGTGGAAATAATCATCGAAAGCAAACACTTTTCCATGAAATAGGACATGCAATTGATGATTTAAGAAAAGGAACTAATTCAAAATGGACAAATAAAAAAGAATTTGTTGATGCAATGCTAAAAGATATGACTGCTATGAATGAAAAATGTAAAAATGGAGATATTGAATATATTCTTGAGTTAAGGAAAATGACCAATGATGATTCTTCAAAAGGTGTACAAGACGCAATATCAGCAATGCATTGCAAAGGAATAAATCTTAGCAACGTTAAACTTAATGTGAATGTACGGTGGCATCATTCGCAAGAATACTACGAAAGAAGAGATGCAAAAAAAGAAGCTGCCTCTGAATTGTTTGCAAATATGTGTGGTGCTCAAGCTGACAAAGTAGCAATAAAATATATAGAAAAATATTTTCCGAATACTTACAAAGAGTTTTGGAACATAATAAATGAAATAGGAAAGTAGTTTACTTTTTGTCTTAAATGTGTTATAATTAAATTAAACTAAATAGGAGGTGATATAATGTATGATGGAAATACAAGTGATATTTTGAAAGAGCTTGATGAATACCAGAATAAGTTCGATGAAGGATTTCCGCTAATGCAGGCTTATGGTGATGCTAAAATTGTTCGAAAACAAATTATGGAATGTATCAACAAAAACAAAAGAGCAAGTGTTTTATGGCCTGAAATTTACAGTGAGTGTAATGGTAAATTTATTTAAAAAATACATAAAAAACTGTTTACAAATTCGTAAATATGGTATATAATATAATCATAAATTAAATATTATAAATTTTAAATCTATTGAGGTAGAAAATAAAATGATTAAGAAATCAAGCTGGTAGAAATACTGGCTTATTCTTGTTTAAAGGAGAAAAAAGATGAATAAAAAAGTTGAAGTAATATGTGAAGAGTGTAAGAGCGAGTTTTTATTTGATACTGTGGAAATCAAACAGAAAGAAAAGGTAAAGATTGGTAATGACACCTTTGCGATAATTTATTACAAATGTCCTGAATGTGGAGCAATTCAATTAGTAGGGATGCTGAATTATCGAGCAAAACGAATTAGAAATTCATATTTTGCAGCTTATGATTCCGTTAGAAAAATGGAAGTAACTGGAGATCAAGATCATATGTTACGTCCGGTTATTTATAAGCAGAGAAAAGACAAACTTGAAAAATTAAAGTTAGAAAACACAGAATATCAGCAAATGCTTTTGAATCAATACAAGGACAAGATTCCCGCTGAAGTATTTGAGGAGGATGATACAAATGAATGATAATAAAAATATTATTGTTTGCGATAATTGTCATTGTAGAATAACGGTCATTGAATCTAAGCGTAAAGTTATAAATATTGATGGCAAAGTAATTGAGGTTGCTTGGTTTAATTGTAGAAATTGTGGAAAGCCATATCTCATAGAAGTAGTTGACTACACTGTAGAGAAGAAAAGGAAGAAGCTTGTTAAGATTAACAAAAGTATACAAAAGAAAAAGCAAAGAGGTATTTTTCCAACAGAGGAAAGAATCAAACAAGCAATCGAGTTAAAAGAAGATCTTATAAGCTACGAAATGAAGCTTAAGGATAAATACAAGAATCTTATACCGCGTAATATTCTTGTTTAACAACAATTGCGGAGTATCTTGTGACCAACACATTAACTGGAAGAAAAGGAGATAAAAATGAAAAACAGAACAATTGAAAACATGTTAGAAAACGCATTACCACGAATGGCAACTAATTTACAGTTTTTCGCATCAAGTGGAGATCAGAATCATGACGATGATGATGATCAGGATGGCAATCATGACGATGATGATGATCAGGATGGCAATGATGATGATGACTCAGATGAAGGCAACAAGGACAGCAAAGACAATGAAAAGAAGTTTACACAAGCTGATATGACAGCAACCGCAGCTAAAGAGAAAAAGCAAGGACGTGCAGCAGCTTTTCGGGAGATGGGTTTTAAGTCTGAGAAAGAAGCAAAAGCTCAGTTAGAAGCTTTTAGAAAGTATCAGGAATCTCAGTTAACTCCGGAGCAGAAAACGGCGGCAAAGATTCAGCAGGCAAATGATGATAAGTCAGATGCCGAAAAGAGAGCAGAAGCTGCAGAAAATAAGCTAGCAGCTATTCAGGCTGGTGTAAAGAAGGATGCTGTTGATGATGCTGTTGCCATTGCAATGATGAAAGTCGAAGATGGTAAATCATTAGAGGATGTTCTTGGCGAGATGAAAACTCAGCCACGATACAAGGGTTTTTTCGATGGTTCAGACGACGACGATGACAAAGGTGGAAAAAGTGGCACTGGTACAAGTGTTCGCCACAAATCGTCTAAAAAGGATGAAGATGGAATTGGAAAAAGACTTGGTCAAGCACAGGTTAATGGAAATGGTGCTATAAAGAAAAGTAGCTATTTCAGAAGTTAATGTTAAGAAGGAGGATTGAAAAATGTTAAACCAATCAGGTATCACAAAAACAAGTGGTCTTGCAAGAAAGACAATTCTTATTGACACTCAATTATTTTTCGCATTACCATGTATGATTGCAGCAACAGAAGTTAAAGCCAGATCAGATGGTAAGAAGATAGTAAAAGCAGGAACACCGCTTAAGGGTTCATTACTTAAAAGAGATGAAGCTTTTACAGTAGGAGTAAAGGATGATGCTGTTGTTGGCATTGCAGAACATGATGTAGATGTTACTGCAGGAACGGCAAATGGAGGCATCATTGTATTTGGTTTTATTGATGAGAGTAAGCTTGATACAGATGTAGTTGCATTGCTTGACACTGTAAATGCAGATTCAACAAAGCTTAGAGACAAGCTTACAAAGATTACATTTTGCAAGTAGTAAAGGAGGGATAAAAAGATGACAATTTTTGAATTAGTAACATCAGATCAAATTACGGCTTATTGGGAGTCGCAAGCTCAAAACAGAAAACCTTATCTCGGTGAGGAGTTATTCCCATCGCAGCAAAAGTTAGGTTTGAGCATTAAATGGATCAAAGGGTCTCAGGGGTTACCGGTCGTATTAAAACCATCGGCGTATGATGTAGCCGCTAAGAAGAGAGATAGAATCGGATTCGACAAGTTAAACATGGATATGCCATTTTTCAAAGAATCTACGTATATTGATGAGGAACTTAGGCAGGAATTAAATAAGGTGCTTGAGACAGGGAATCAGGCTTATATTGATTCTATTATGAATCAGGTATTTAATGATACAACAAATCTTTTGGACGGTGCTGCAGCACAACGTGAACGAATGAGAATGATGGCTCTAACAACCGGTAAGATCAGTATGAAGGCAAATGGCCAGAATTACGATTATGATTATGGTATCCCTAGCAATCACAAGGTTAATTCTACAAAAGCATGGTCTGATACAACGGCTACAATTATCGGTGATATTCGTGATCTTATGGATCTGATTGAAGACGAGACTGGCATTCGACCTGAAAGAGCTGTATGTTCAAGAAAGACATTCGGTTATATCAGAAAAAATAATGAGATTCGCCAGGCAATTCTTGGAAGCGATGCTACAGCACCAGTATCTGATACGAAGATTTTGGATTACATTATGGATGAGTTAAAGCTGGATGTTGTAGTATACAACAAGAAAGCAAAGGACGAGAAAGGAAACGAGTTCCAGTATGTTGCAGATGATACATTTGTTATCTTCCCACAGGGTAAGTTAGGAACTGGATGGTTCGGTACAACGCCTGAACAATCAGACCTCATGGCCGGTTCTGCTGCTAATGTATCAATTACAGATAAAGGCGTTGCAGTTACTACATCAAAGAAAACTGATCCGGTTAATGTTGATACTAAAGTGTCTATGATTTACTTGCCTTCGTTCGAGACAGCAGATCAAGTTGGTATCATCGATGTCATCGATGTCATTGGTGCTTAAGTTGGAGGTAGTATAACATGGCAATGGTAATTATTGAAAGAGACGGAAAGCAAGCAAAGGTTTCGTATGGTTCATTTAAGAACAGTTTTGAAAAGGTTGGCTGGAGGATCTCAGGTGCTTCAAAAAGCAAACTTCATAAGTTGCCCAAGGAAAATACCAAAGGAGAGGCAAAAGCCTCTTCTGAGGTTAATGGTGAGCCCAAGAAGGCATCTGAGACAAAGGACAAATGGGATGCAGCCGATGAAGAGCTTGAGATGGAAAAGTCAATTGATGAAATGGATATGAGTGAGCTTAAGAAGTTTGCAGAGTCAAAAGGAATCGATACAAAAGAGCTTAAGACGGTAGGAGCGCTTAAAAAAGCGATTAGGGCGGTAATGTAAGGAGGTGCTGATATGTCAGAACTTTCCAAACACGAAAGAATTAAGAAATTGCTTAGAGAAGTAGAATGTCCATTTTTTAGTGACGATGATATTGATTTTTATTTGTCTGAAAATAATGGTAATGAAAATAAGACGTTGTATCAAATGTTTTTGATCAAAGCAGAAGATACAACATTAAGTGTATCAGGTCTTAGTTGTGCCGATACATCTAAATACTTTAGAAGATTGGCTCAAAGATATCGCCAAAATAATTCAAGACAATTAAAAGGAGGTTGATGCAAATGAAAGCACCAGACTTCCTTTTACATCGTTTAAAAGTGCAACTTGGCATGAGAGGCGTTGAATATACGTTTAGCAGGCAAGCAGTTGACAAGTTTGGTCAACCATTAGAAGACGTGCAAGAGCAGGTTAAGTTAAAAGGAATATACCATGAATCAAATGGTTACATTCAAACAACCGGATCTGATGCGACAATAACAAGGACAAAGAAAAGTCCAATGATATTATGTTTGCATGAAGATGGTATTAAGATCAAGCAAGGAGATTCAATTACAATTGAAGGCAAGCAATATAATGTATCAGGGATATTGAATGTTCAAAATTATTCAATAGCTTCTGATATATCTTTGGAAGAGGTGATTTAGCATGCCACAATTTGAATGGGATATGAATATTGAAAACTTAAAACAAGGAATTGCTGCAGTTGATAAGAGAGCACAAGCTGCTGTTGAAATGTATACAAAGAATCAAGCTAAGAGGTTAGAATCTTATGCTAAGAAAGATGCACCTTGGACAGATAGAACAGGCATGGCTAGAAAGTCGTTAAATGCAACTACAAGCAAAACAAATACTGGAATAAGAATAACTTTGGCACATGGAGTTGATTATGGTATATGGTTGGAATTAGCGAATGAAAAAAGATTTGCTATCATAAAGCCTACTATTGAGTTACGTGGCAATGAAGTTCTTGAAGGGTATGCAAATTTGCTTGACAAGATGGGTTATTAGGAGGAGTCTAATGTCCGTATATGAAAAAGTGTTTGATAAGTTCAAACAAAATAATATTGATGTTTACCCTCCGAATACTCATAAGGGAGAGGTAAAAAATAAATATGTAGTTCTGTCAGATGGTGGAAGAACTAAAGCTGGCAATTTTACATCTCAGACAGTTCTATTGGACGCTTTGATATATGTACCTGGATCAAGATTTACAGATTTAGATCCATTTGCAGATGAAGTAAAAGGATATGCCGATGAATTATATCCATTAGTTATTCCAACTGGATATGAGACACCAGCTTTTTATGATGAAACAATAAAAGGGTGGATGAAATCTGTAGAGTATCGTTATACTATACGTAATAAACATGTAAGATAGTAATAGTAAAGGAGGAAATAAGATGGCAGATAATGTAAAGCGTGGCACAGAAGTTGCGATGATTGATTGTGCACTTGTCGTTGTAAAGACAAAAGGGGTAAATGCAAAAAGCATTGGTCTTGATACGGCATCACAAGTAGAAGTTGCAATTGCTACAGAAACTACAGATGCAATTAAGCTTATTATTAAAGGTAAGTTAAAGGCACAGAAGAAAGCTACAACAACCGTTACAGGAAACACATTAACATTAACAGATAATGTACTGAATTTTGAGTTAGCTAAGATCCTTCAGGGCGGAACGATTAAGTATTGGACTTCTGATGATCATACGGAAACATCGACAGAAGCAACAACTTTTGGTATTGCAGGTTATGAACCACCGGTATCAGGAAGTGGTGACAAAGGTGAAACGTTTGACATGGAGCTTTATTCTGCTGTATATGATACATCGGGAAATATTGTTCAGTACGAGAAGATTGTATATCCAAATTGTACAGGTCAGCCATTTGGTGTAGGTGCACAGGATGATACATTCTATGTTGGTTCGATTACGATTGATAGTGCTCCGTCAAAAGGTCAAGCACCATACTCAATCGATACTGTATTTGAATTGCCAAAGTTTGAATCATAATTTGAGTACAATGTAAAAAGGAGAATATAAAAATGGAGAATAAAGTTACAAGTATAACGACTTTGAAAAGCTATATGAAAGGTACTTTAGTTAAGCTTCCTTCTTTTGGACCGAACCAAGATTTTTGGGCTAGATTAAAGCGTCCTTCAATGTTGGATATGATTAAGAATGGAGAAATTCCCAATTCATTGTTGGATACAGCAAGTAGTTTATTTGCTGAAGGAACACAGATGCTGGAAGGAACAAATTCTGATGCTGTAAAAGAATTGTTTGATGTTATTGATAAGCTTTGCGAAGCAACATTTGTTGAACCAAAATATAATGATCTTAAAGAAGCAGGTATTAAACTTACAGACGAGCAAATGATGTTCGTTTTCTCTTATACACAAAACGGTGTAAAGGCGTTAGAATCCTTTCGTGAGGACGCCAAGGATATTGAGCATATTACAGATGAGCAGAATCTACAATTGCTTGCCAAGTCAGATACTGAGAATTGAAGATGATTATACAGCTTATTGTTTTGATGAAGCATGTGCTTTGATTATGTCTAAAATAGATAATGATGAGAAGCCGAAGTTTAAAAAAATAAAAGAAAAACAAAAAAATCAAGTAAAGAAAAAGGCAAGAATGCTACCAAGCGAGATCTATAAGAAGTTTGATAAGCAATAAGTGAGGTGAGGTTTTAATGAGCGTCAATTTAGGTACTGCTGTTGGCTATTTAGATTTAGATACGTCTAAGTTTACGATGGGCTTTAAGCAAGCTATAACAGCAACTAAAGGATTTAAGGATGGAACTAGCGGAGTGGCAAGTGCTTTAAAAGGTGTTAGTAACGGAATGTCTACAATTGGTAAAGACATGACTTTGAAAGTTACTACTCCAATAGTTGCAGCCGGAGTAGCAGTAGTTAAAACCTCAGCTTCGCTTGAGCAAAGCCTTTCGAAAGTAAAAGCTATATCAGGTGCTACTGGCGATGATATGGTTAAGTTAAAAGATAAAGCTATTGAGATGGGTGCTAAAACAAAGTTTTCTGCTACAGAAGCTTCTGATGCATTCACTTATATGGCAATGGCTGGTTGGAAGACAAACGATATGTTAAACAGTATCGATGGTATAATGAATCTTTCAGCAGCAGATGGATTGGATTTAGCAACTACGTCTGACATTGTTACAGATGCAATGACAGCATTTGGATTAGCAGCAGATGGAACTACAAAGATTGTAAAAGATGGATTTGTTAAAGAGGTTTCAAATGCGTCACATTTTGCAGATGTAATGGCTTCAGCAAGTTCAAATGCAAATACAAATGTTTCGATGCTAGGTGAATCATTTAAGTATGTAGCACCAGTTGCCGGATCGTTGGGGTATTCAGTAGAAGACACAGCGGTTGCGTTAGGTTTAATGGCTAATAGCGGTATTAAAGCATCGCAAGCTGGTGCAGGATTAAGAGCCGCTTTAACTAATATGGTTAAGCCGACGGATACAATGCAAGCTGTTATGGATCGTTATCATTTATCATTAACAAACACAGATGGTTCAATGAAATCGCTTAGTGAAGTAATGGAAATGCTTAGAATGAAGATGGGTGGTCTTTCAGAAGCAGAACAAGCAAGTGCAGCAGCAGCTTTGTTTGGAAAAGAAGCTATGTCAGGAATGTTAGCAATTATAAATGCAGCTCCAAGTGACTATGATAAGTTGACAAAGGCTATAAATAATGCAGATGGAACTGCAGAAGATATGGCAAATACGATGCAAGATAATTTGAATGGTCAGATTACTATTCTAAAATCAAACTTAGAATCTCTTGCAATATCTATAGGTGATTTAATCATTCCTTATGCTAAAAAAGTTGTTGGAAAAATACAAGAAGTTGTTGTTTGGCTAAATAGCTTAGATGATAAGACTAAAGATAGAATTGTAAAAATAGCAGCAATAGTTGCAGCTATCGGGCCATTACTTTTAATTATATCAAAAGTAATATCTATAGTATCGTTAGTTATAAACGTATTTAATAAATTAACAGTTGTTGCAGGATTAGTTGCCAACCCAATTGGATTATTGATAATAATCATAGGATCTTTAGTTGCAGCATTCGTTAATCTTTGGAACAAGTCAGAAGCGTTTAGAAGTTTTTGGATAAATCTTTGGAATAAAGTGAAAGACACAACTGGTACAGTTGTAAATGCAATTATAGATTTTTTTACAAAAACATTACCTAATGGGTTTGAAAAAGCAAAGACGAAAATTAAGCAGTTTCCTGAAAAGATCGTAGAGTTTTTTAAAAACTTGCCTGAAAAGATTGGGTATGTTATAGGGCAAGTTTTAGGGCATATTGTAAAGTTTGCAGCAGAAATGCCAGGTAAGGCAAAAAAAGTAGGCAAAGACTTTGTTGATGGAGTAGTTAACTTTTTCAAAGAATTACCGATAAAAATTGCTACTTGGTTAGCAAAAGTAATTTTAAAGGTGGAAAAATTCAAAAAAGAATTTCCTGAAAAAGCAAAAGAGGCAGCAAAGAATTTTGCTGAAAGCTTGACAAAGAAACTTAAAGAATTACCTGGTAAAATGCTAAAGATTGGTAAAAATATTGTTGATGGTATTGTTAATGGTATAAAAAATTCTATTACAAATGCAAAGAAAAATATAAGTGAATTTGCCGGTGGTTTAGTTGATGGATTTAAAGATGCATTGGATATTCATTCACCGTCTAGGGTAATGAGAGATCAAGTCGGAGCTCAAATTGCAAATGGTATTATAGTCGGCATTAAATCAAAGAAAGGTGCGGCTAAAAAATCAGCATCAGAATTGTCACAAGAAATTGTTAGTGCAGCAGAAAAGAAGCTTGATTGGCTTGAGACATTTAATAAGATTTCTGTTGCTGAAGAAGTAGCTTATTGGAGAAAGATATATGATTCTACCAAGAAAGGTTCAGATGCGAATTTAACAGCATACAAGAATTATGTGTCAGCAAAAAAATCTTATAATGAGGAATTAAAGACACTAGAAGATGATTATAAAGAAAAAGTAACAAAGGTTTATGATGACTTAAAATCAAAAGTAAAAGAGTTGTCAGATGCATACAAAGAGCAAGTAAATTCTCGTAAAGAATCTTTATTGTCTGCATTTAAGTTATTTGATAAATATGAAATTTCTTCTGACAAAAATGGAGAGGATTTGACTAGTAATTTACAGTCACAAGTTGATGCATTGAAGCAATTTAATACACAGATGAGTAAATTGGAAGGAAGAAACATTTTACCAAAAGCTTTGATAGAAGAGTTAAGAAGCCAGGGTGTTGCGGCTACTGGTGAATTAGAAGCACTAAATTCATTGACGTCAGATAAGTTGAAAGAGTATGGTGATCTTTGGAAACAACGGAATAAGTTGGCAAAAGAGGAGGCTGAAAGAGAGAATCAGGAAGCTTATGCAAAGTTGCAAAAGAATATTGAGAAAGCTAATAAAACAGCATATGAAAAGCTTGATAAGTTACAAGCAAAATATGACAAGAAATTGACAAAAATGAAAAAGGATGCATATAGCGCAGCAAAGACAATTGGAAAGAAAACTGGTCAAGGAATAGTTGATGGAATTAAAACGAAGAAAAAAGAAATTGATAAAACTTTAAGTAGCCTGCAGAAAAATATAAATTCGTATATGAGCAAAATAAGCAGTAGCTTAGAAAAAGTAAAGTATACAGCAAGTGAGTTTTCGAATGTTGGAGTAAGTTCACATAGACAAGGCCTAACATATGTTCCATATGATGGATATAGAGCAATTTTGCATGAAGGAGAAAGAGTACTTACAAAAGAAGAAGCAAAGGCAAATAATGTATCAGGTGATACTTTCATATTTAATAGTCCAAAGGCTATAGATGAAAGAGAAGCAGCAAGGCAAATGAAACTTGCAAAAAAACAGTTAGCCATGGATTATTAAAGGAGGTGAAAAGTATATGGTTGACAGTATAAAAATTAAGAATAATGCAACTAACTCTATTAAGAGTTTTGATATGTCAGAGGCTGATTATTTGATATATGAAGGTGCAATAGATTGGGGAAATGTTTCTGTAAATCACAATACATTTTCGTATCCTACACAAATAGGCTCATATATAACGAATACGGTAATTGGAACGAGAGATGTGTCAATAAATGGATGGATTATCGGTGATACATTAGACGATATAAACAGAAAGAAAGAGGAGCTATCAAAGCTTATAAATCCGCTTGAACAGATTACGATATATGTTGGTGATTATTCGATGCATGGAAAGCCAAGCAGCAATGTGACATATAGTAAGGAATATGCCGAAAATAACGAAGTTTGTTGTAAGTTCTTGATACAGGTACTTTGCGATTATCCAATGTTTATATTGACAAATCCATTGACACCAGAGATTGGAAAAATATTTGGTGGTTTCATGTTTCCGTTGATAATACCAAAAGAAAAAGGTATGATAATGGGATATAGGCGAAGAAGTTTATTTGTATCGATCGACAATCAAGGCAGCATAAGTGTTGGTGCAAAGATAAAAATATATGCACACGGAACTGTTAATAATATTGAGATAACTGATGTTGTGACAGGAAAAAAAATCAGAATAAACAAAGTACTTAGTAGTGGAGAAGTAGTTGAGATAGATACCAATGCTGGAGAAAGACACGTTACAGGCATTGTAAACGGTACAGAATATGATTACATCCAATATTTTGATTATGATTCAGATTGGCTACAATTGCAAACAGGTGTCAATACATTAACATTCAGATCATATTCAAGTGATAACATTGCTGATGAAACTTACAAAAGAGCAGAAGTTATTATAGAGTACAAGTCAGCAATATATAATATACCGGAGGAATAGAAGATGAGACTTGAAGTATTTGATTTTGAATTAAATCGCTTAGGCTTGATAGAAATGTACTCTACTATAACTTATACTCTTAAATTTGTAGATGTTGGGAGTTTTGAGCTTAAATGTGCAATAAATAAGCAGAATGTTAAACTTATTCAGAAAAATCGTTTTCTATGGATAGAAGATGAAGTATGTGGTATTATTCAGTATATAAGTTCATCTACAGATGATGGCACTATAACTGCTAAGGGAAAACTTGCAAAAGAAATGCTGAATTGGCGGTGGGTTTATCCATGCTTTGTGAAGACTGGAGAACCTGCTGCACTGGCTGAAAGTATTGTTAATATTCATTGTGTAAATCCATCTGAATCTAAGCGTAAAATGAGAGGGCTTGTAATTGGCAATGCAGGATACGTTATTAACAAGCCACATATAACGTATCAAAAGACAGGAGATACAGTTCTTACTTCTGTTCAAAATATTTCAACAGCAAACAATCTTGGTTTTGAAATATATTTTAATCCAAGAAATGTAAATCCATTTAAGTTTGTTATGTTGGAAGGAAAAGATAGGACAATTGGAAACAAAGATGGAAATAAACCAGTTGTTTTTTCAAGGGATTTCGAAAATATCGTATCAGGTAGTTACGAATACAATGACGATAGTTTTCGTAATGTAGCTTTAGTTGCTGGAGAAACTGCCGATGGGTCTAATAATGAGAATGCAGCAAGGACATTTTTAGTTGTAGATCAAGTAGGAAGTGAGAATGTGTCTAGTTTCTGCCGAAAAGAGCTTTATGTTGATGCAAGGGACTTACAATCTGAATACTCAGAAGAAGTAACTACAAAAGATGATGAAGGAAATAATACTACAGAAACTGTTCAAAAGAAAATGACAGAGCAGGAGTATAATGCAACATTGTCAAACCGTGGCTTTGAAAAGATGGGAGAAACGTTAGTTGAGGAATCGTACGAATCCCAAATAAGAACAGATGCAAGGACAATATATCAGTTTGGAAAAGATTATACATATGGTGATTATGTTACTGTAATTGATAAAAGTTTGGGAATAATGTTAAATGTACAAATAACGGAGATGCAAATTGTTTATGATGCGAATGGTTATGATTATATACCAACTTTTGGGAATAGTGTTCCAACAATACTAAAAAAAATAAAACGAATAATATAGGTGGTGATAGTAATGGCAGAAACAAGTGGATTTTTTAATGCTGAGATGGTTGAAGATGATGGTTCGACAACGTATGATAGAATATACTATGCAGATCAATTTGCTTATTATTTTAGTAAGTTCATTTCCAATGGTGTTTACATCAATCCTGCTACACAATTAAAAGTAACATCGAAAGGCGAATTGAAGTTAAATGTAGCGGTTGGTGATGCATTTATTAACGGCTATTGGTATAAGAATGATGAGAACTTCGAGTTACAACTTGCACAAGCAAATGGTTCTTTGCCGAGAATTGATAGGATTGTATTACGATGGGATTCATTGACAAGATATATCAATCTTGCAATATTACAAGGGAATCCAGCAGCTACGCCAAGTGCAAAGAATCTCACAAGAAATGCCGATACATGGGAACTTGGTCTTGCAGACGTATACATTGAAAGAGGTGTTTTATCTGTTTCTGATGCGAATATAACAGATCTTAGACCAGATAGAACATATTGTGGATATGTTGCAGGAGTTGTAAGCCAGATTGACACGACAAATCTTTTTGCACAGTTTACAGATGCATTTGAACAATACTATGAAAAGCAGGTAACAACTTTAGATAAATTTAGTTCTGATCTTGCTAAAAAATATAATGATTATGCAGTCCTTGCCGAAACTAACTTTGGAAAGTGGATGACTGACACAAAGGGTGATTTTGATACATGGTACGAAACTATTCAAGCAATGCTTAGTGATGAGGAAGCAGTTAAACTTGCAAATCAAATTGCAGAGTTAAAAAAACAGTTTCAATTGCTTGCATTAAGGGGATTAAAAACAGATTTGTTTGAATTGGCGTCAAATGATGGTTCTGTATTTACGGAAAATGCACAGAATGCATACGTATTCTTGAAGCAGATATATGGCAAGTCTGAGCTGGTGAATGATATATTTATTAGTGTTGGTGAATCTGGTACACTTGAATTTGACTCAGTTGATGCAATAAATAAGAATGTAAGTAGTGCAAAGTTGACAACAGGAATGCCTTTGAGAGGATTTACTATTGATGATGTATCTGTTGCAAATTATACTGATGCAAATGGTAAATATTGGTTGTGTGATAGTATAGAGCTTTCTGTAGATGGCTATTGGTATTGCATTAAAAGAGTTGGCAGTATTTTGTCATATAACTCCGAGGCAGTAGGAAGCATTTATAAGACACCAACTGGAACTTTAGACAAAGGAAAGCAGGTACTTTATAAGTTAAGTGATTATGTTGTTTCGAAACTTACTGACAAAGAACAAAGTCAATTATCTGAATTACTTTCTTATGGAGGAGGTAAATTGCCAGCCGTGACAGGAAGTAATGCAGCAGAAGCTATACAATTACATGTAGAACAAAATGTTACAGACGAAAATGGTGTGCATAACATAAGATTTAGAAGCGGTTCGTTTCAATATAAAGAAGGAAATAAATGGAAAAATATAGCAACACAATTAAAAGGTATCGTAAACAATCAGATAACGACAGAGGAAGGGTTTGCTTTGGATGCGCGACAGGCAAACCCGAATATAAACGGTACGCTTGCTAAACAGTTAAATGATTTAAGGGACAAAGTTTCGACTTCGCAAGGTCAAAATTTGATAAATTATCCTTATGACGGAACCGAAGGGGATACTAATGGTATCACTTGGACAGTAAACGAAGATGGATCTATAACTGCTAACGGCACAGCTAGTAAAGAGGCATCATATTCTTTGATATATCCATATAGTTTATCTACCTTGAAATCACTTCAGTTAGGGTATACATATACAATTAGTGATGGACTCACTGATGAACAGCATGCAAATATTGCCTATACACAGGTCGTTCGTTATGATAAAAGTTATCCTACCTATTATAAGTATGGGATTTCTTCAATGAAAGGAACCGAAACATATACCGCAAATGATGAGAATTCTCTCCGGTATGGAATAAGGTTGATTATTAGAAATGGTGCAACTGCAGATAATATTACATTCAGGCCAATGTTTGAAATCGGAACGGTATCGCATGAATACCAGCCTACAACTCTTAGTAACCCTACGCTGAAAAAGAGGATAGATGATATCAAGGACGTTAAGAAAGTACCATCAATCGCCATAGAGAACATATTTACTGGGAATCCGTTTGCTGTTGCTGTTGGTTCCTCTGGTAGTGGTTTAGCATCTTTCACAGGTACCAAATGGGAGCAAGACAATGGCGGATATCATGTTGAGGATATAAAGTATCCAGCTGGTGCAGGAGTCTTATTAACAGTTAGCTTAATATTGCCGGCACATAGTATTGTTATCATTGACGTAAATACGTTAAACTATGAAAATATTAAAGTGCAGGGTTCACGCATAAAGTATAACTTAACAGACAGCCCAAGTAATGATTCCATTTCAATTCAATTTACTGGACGGGACTCAAATATAACGAAAGCAACTATTAGATATATGCCATTAGTCATACACTTAGCTTAAAGAAAGGAAGGCAATAAAAATGGACAAAATTATTTTAAAAGATCAGACTAACTTTGAAATCGCTGATGGTGCAAGCCTTGGAAACGTCCAAATCAAGGCGGAGAATTTTGATGCCATCAAAACAATTACAGATGCTTTTGCAAAGGACAACCTTGCAGAAATAACGTTTATACATGATGGCGAAACGTCAGGCAAGTATACAGATCTAAAATCAAATGGGTTTACATATATGCCAAATGTGGGAGAGGATGGCATTGAAGATGGTACATATACTGTTACTATCAGGTTGCAGATGAAAACAGAAATGGAAAAAGCAATAGATGAATTGAAAGCTGGACACGAGTCTAATGCAGGAGCAATTCAGGATCTTGCAGATATGATAGCAGGAGGTGGTGAATGATGGCATGTTTAAAACTTATTAAATTTTACGTCCGCCGGATTGTTGTTGATAAAAAAATGACGATTAAAGATGTACCAGAAAAGTGGAGAGATGGGGTTGAAAAAGAAATTGAAAAATAATTGTCGTACAAAATAAGTAAAATATGTTATAATTATAGTAGATACAAAAAGGTGGTGATATAAATGGCAGAAGTTGATGTTGTAACTGATAGATTCCAGACAACTAAAGTTTCACAGAAAGTAGTTGGCTCTGAGCCAAAAGCTGATTTTAATGCCTTGTTCAAAAGCGAAGGGTACAAATTTGCAGAGCAAATTTATAAAATGTTAAAGAATAGCGATATTGATAACAAGGCGTTTCAAAAACAAGTAAATGATTTGCTTAAACAATATTCTGATAAGATTGATTCGAATACTTCAAAGATTGTAGCAGATTCTGGTAGAATAGGGAAAGCTGAAAATAATATTCAGTTAACTAACATCATAGTTCAAGGTTTGCGAGATGATTTATCAGGTTTACAAAATACTGTTAATTATAATGGTAAGAATATTGGTTTTCTTACAAATGACGTATCTTCGTTGAAAAATCAAACTTCTTCTTTATCGGACAATTACACGAGTCTTCGTTATGCAATTGATAACGAAGCATTTCAATTGTCGGGTTTAGGTTCAGAAGAAGGAAATGATCCTGACTTACAAGGAATGAGCAGAGGCTTAACGTTGAGACTTGCTAGTGTTGTATATTTGATAGGGGCATCTTTTAGACCTTCAGGGAACGTATACCTTTCTGGTGCTAGAGAAGTATTGCGAATAACAGGATTGTCTTCTATAGGATTTCAAAATGCATTTGTAAATAGTGAATCACTTTCTGTTGCTGGAAGTTCAACAATTGTAATTGTAGACGGTGAACTGGATGGAGATGCAGTAAGTATCAAAGTTAAAGCACCCACAGGACAGATTCTGTTACCAGCATATGAAGAAATACATCTTCCAATTATGCAAATATTTTTGACATAAGTAGACTGGTGGTGAGTATATGAACCCTATTTCTATAATTACATGTTGCGTAGGAATAATCGGTTGCGTAATTGGTGTTGCAACATTCGTATCGGCACAATTGTCAAAAGCAAAACAAGATGGTGCTTTAATGGAAAAAGTTGATTATCTTGTAAGAGGATTTGATGAACAAAAGAAGGATCAAAAGCAACGCAACGACCATCAAGATGATATTATTTCTGAGCATGCAATTGTAATTGAGAACTTACAAACAAGAATGAAGAATGTAGAAAAGGTGGTGTTTAACAAACATGAGTGATGAACAGTTAGAAAGAGAGAACGAGAGATTGTCAGCTTTAAATTCAATTCTTCTTGATACTGCTAAGAGCCAAGAAAAATTGATTAAACAATTTTGGAAAATGCTTTTGGTGGTTGTGGTTTGTTTCGCAGGTATTATATGTTGTATGACGATAGGTTTCTTTTGGTACGAAAGCCAATTTGAAACTACGACAACAACTACTACAACTACAGATATGAATACAAGTGGTGATAATGCAAATATTAACAATGTTACTGATGGTGACATGTATAATGATGATGCAGCAAATGTATAAGTAAAGTTAAGTAAAGTAATGGACGGTTGAAGTATACCGTCCTTTTATATTGTTGTAAGATTACAGAATGCTTCAGGAATGATTTTAATTTATCAGATGGTAAAATAATCATCCAATCATTAAAATGTTAATGTGGGTCAAATATAGGCTTAAAAAAACTTTTTTAATAAATTTGCAATTTACTATTTACTTTTTCAAATAATGTGTTATAATAGAATTAACAAATAAATCAGTAAACACCTAGGAGGGAAACAAAATGAAAGCATTTAAAACATCAACAAAGTACGTTAAAGGAAATCTTATAAAGGCAGTCTCAGGAGAAGATTATACAACATGCTTAATTAAAAAAGAAAATGGAAATTACGCAGTACTTACAAGAGATAATGATAAAGATGAATATGATTCATTTTTTAGAAGTTTTAAAGATTTAGAAAGAGCAGAAAAACATTATAATATGCTTGCATACTAAATAACAAAATGGCCGGTGAAATTCCGGCCAATAAAACAAAAACAAATATCTAGGAGGAAGTAAAAATGGAAATTATTTGTAAATCATTAAATGGAGTGAAGCTTATCTGTTTAAGATCACCAAAAGGAAAAATCTTTAGTAAATTAAAGATTGAGACTAGAATCGATTGGAATGAGTTGCTTAAGAAAAAGTGTTATGAAGTATGGCTTCATACAGGTAAGAACCCTGAAAGAATAATTGTGAATCAATCAGCATATTCTGAATTACAAGCTGAAAAGGTATCTGAGGTAAGTATAAAGAAAAATAAGTCAGGATTGTTTTATGAATCAATTCCAGTGGTTGTAAAATAATTTGAAAAAATTTCAAAAAACTATTTACAAATTAAAATTTATGGTATATAATAAATACATAATCAAATAACAAATAATTCTTAGAAAAGAGAGGTAATAAAAAATGAAAGAATTTATGAATGGAATTGAAAAAGTAAGTTTTTGTGATTATACACAATATGAGTCAGAAAAATCAAATAACGGTGGTTGTTATGGTTTCTGGACTGATTATACCAGGCAGAAAGATGGAAATTGGGAGGTATCTTATGGTACAACAGCAGATTTTCCGTATTGTCCGGTATGTGGAAGTTTTAACGATCATTACGAAGGTGATGATTGCTGTTTCGAATCCGGGTATAGCTGTGGTGAATATGAAGTTGTCACAGAGGAAGAGCTTCTTAAACTCATCAATGAGTTTAATGAAACGGAGGACGAGTACATCGAATTTAAGTAATGATACATCGTTTTGAAGTCGTAAAAATCATTGCACTGTCGGGAGATAGAGCAAAATAGAGATAATAAATGTTAAGATTAAAGGAGGAAGTCAAGAATGACAAGAAATGAGTTAGAAAACATGACAAAAGAAAATGTAGCAAAGGTTGCAAAGGATCTTGGTGTAAAGCGTTACAAAGGAAAGTCAATGCTTTCAAAGAAAGAGTTAATTGATGGCATTTGTAAAGTAATGGAATCAAATGATGATGTAGCCGATGCACAGAAAGCAATTAAAGAAGCAGGCGAACAGGTAAAAAATGAAATTGTAGTTGATCGTAAAGTTAAGGATGAAAGAATTTTGTCTGCTCCAATTGGTACGTTGATTGCCTTTCACGAGCCAGAAACTGGTAAGTTAAATACTGCAAAGCTCACTAATCGGAACAAAACAAAAAAACTTATCAAATGTGAAACACAGTATGGTAAAGAGTTTTTGATTTCGTTCAGTGATATTGTTTGGACGAAGACAGGATCAAGATGGCCAAAGTCAATTTACAATGAGCTGAAAGGAAAGAAAGCAGATGCAGGTAAAGAAATCTAATACAAATGATAAGAAGGCATTTTCTGAGGTATTAGATCTTTATCGGTTAGAACAGAAGTTCAAAGTGGCAAAACAACAATATGAAGATCAGAAGAAAAAGCTTTCGTTGAAAGTCAGAAATTATATGTTCTCTCAAGATTATTCACAGTTGGATTTTAAAAGTAGAGAATTTGGTAAAGTACATGTTTCAAATGTGATTCGCAAGTCAATTATCTGGGATGTTGAAAAACTTAAGAATAAGTTGGATAAAGATCTAACAGATAAGTTTATTGAAAAGAAGTACATTGTGAATAATATGCAAGGTCTTATTAAACTTTTAAAAGAAGCTGGTGTAAAACCAAAGGAATTCAAAAAGTTTATTACTGTCGAGGAAAAAGTTAATCAGCAGAAAATGAATGAGCTTTCTGAGATTGGTGAGATTGATAAGGAAGATATTGGCGGATGCTATGAATTGAAAGAAGCAGAGGGTTACTTAAAGATCAATGTGAAAGAGCTGGAGAATGAAGAATGAAAAAAATGAATTGGCAAAAGTTCTTTGGTTCTATGGTCTTATAGGCAATGTAGATGCTGAGGAACAAAAAATTATCTGTCCTTTTCATGAAGATGCTAATCCAAGTATGATTGTAAATCTAAAGCAAGGAAGCTACTATTGCTTTGGTTGTCATGAATCTGGTGATGCGTTAAAGTTTGTGCAAAAGATGGAAAAAATGAGAAGTAAGTCAAATGATTTGCAAGGATGTAAAAAGTTTTTTCAGATTCTTAAATCGGATGAATGTAGTAGAATACGAATTCAAAGAGTTGAGAAAGTAAAAAAAACATCAAAGCAAATGTATGCAGAAGCATATGACTATTTTCATGGTTTGTCTAAGGTAAATTGGAGAAAGAAAAGTGATTTAGACGAAGTAAATGAAGTAAGGTCTTATATGTTGAAAAGAGGATTTACTACAAGCACATTAAATAAGATTGATGCAAGAGTTACTTTTAGCAAGAATTATGAGTTGATTTTTCCAATGTTAGATAATGGCAAATTCAAAGGTTGGGTTTGCAGAACGAATATTCCAGAAGTTGAACAAAAAAGAAAGTATCTATATAATAAAGGCTTTAGAAGAAAGACTTCTTTAATAGGTAATTATGGAGATAATGAAGTTTTATTCATAGTAGAAGGATTTATGGATAGACTTAAATTCATTCAGTTTGGTGTGAATAATGTAGTAGCAATCTTAGGTTGGAAAGCTTCATTACATCAAATTGAAAAGATAAAAAGCAAAAAGAATATTAAGTATATTGTATCAGCTTTGGATAATGACAAATGCGGAATAAAAGGAAGTAAATATTTAGAAAGTATATTCAAAGAAAAATATGTTAGGTTTGCATATCTAAAAGTGGTTAAAGATCCGGGTGAAATGTCAAAAGAGACATTCGATAAAATGTATAGAAAGACAATGAACAAAATAGACATGAAATGCATGGACAACAAGAAAGATGGTAAGTAGATGAAACCGAGAGTATGATCGTGCGGGTACATATGGTGGGAAAGGTGCTTAGCAGGATGGAGAGGTCAAATGGTAAGGTATATCTCAAATATCTAGTTAAAGTCAACTTGCATATATGTAGAAAAAGAAAGGAATAAAACAATGGGATTATTAGATAGAATGAAGCATGAAGCAGCAAAGTCCGGAGCAAGTAAAGGAAAGTTTATGTACTTTAGACCTGACGACAAAAAGCGAATTAGATTCTTGCAGGAATTGGATGATGGTTTAGAAATTCCATTTCATGACAATTTTGAAAGAGGAATAAATGTTCCATGTCAGGAAGTGTTCGGTAAAGATTGTCCATATTGTGAAGATGAAGATCTTAGAACAAGAAGCCAGTTTGCATTTTCTGTTTACGATTATGATGCAAAGGAAGTCAAGATTCTTATGCAGGCAGTAAATCAGTGTTCAGCAATTCCTGCACTTGTAAATATGGCAGAAACATATGGGACAATTACAGATCGTGATTATGTATTGAAGAAGACAGGTAAAGGTTCGACTTCAAGCTTTACAATTATCCCGATGGATAAGAACAAATTTAGAAATGAAAAAGCAAAACCGCTTTCCAAGAAAGCTTTGTTAAAGTATTTGAATCAGGCTTTTCCTTGTGATGATTCTGAGGATGATTTAGAGGACGATGAAGATGATTACGAAGACAGTCATAAGAAACCTAATACAAAAAAGAAAAAGGCTTCTGAGGACGACTGGGATGACGAGGATAATACATCTGATTATTCAGATATGTCAGCCCGTGAGCTTTATGATCTTTGTTGTGATCGTGACATTGAGTGTCAAAAGAAACGTCCGGTAAAATACTACATTAATTTGTTAAAAGAGGATGATGCAGCCCATGATGATTGGGATGATGAGGAAGATTCCGATGAAGATGAATGGGAGGACGATGATGAATAAATCATTTACAGATTTTTTCAATGATCAGGTTACTTTCCAAAAAGAAGTCAATGAAAAGTTTGGATATAATGTAAAGGTAGAAAATATCCCAGAGGATAATGTTGAGATTGCAAAATATCACATGCTTGCGTTGATGGAAGAGACAGGAGAACTTGTAAAATCTGATAAGCGCTGGAAGAATTATCGTAATACTCATTATGATAAAAGCAATAAATTGGAAGAGCTTTCTGATTGCTTTATTACACTATTTAATATTGCAATGTATAGTGGTATCTCAGCCGAAGAGCTTGAATTAGCATTGACTAAAAAAATGGATGAGAATGTAGAAAGAATTAGGGAAGCATAAAGCTTCCCTTTTTATTTATTTATAAGGAGAATTATAGATGAACAAATTAAAGTATAAAGTTGATAAGATTCTTAACAATCAGTTGATAAGTGTGCAGATAAATTTATTAAATGAATGTACAAGCAGATGTAAGAGTTGCAGAAGATATACTTGGCCAAAAGATAAGCTTAATCTTGATGATGTAAAAAGAATTGTAAATTTTTTGTATGATAAGTATAAGATTGAGTCAATTCTTTTTTCAGGAGGAGATCCGGTTTGTTATGATGAATTGGATAAAGTTATTGAATATTGTAACAGTTTAGGAATACATACAGCATGTATTACAACGCTTATTACAGAAGATGAACATATTAAAGATGCATTAGTAAAGACAGATAGATTATTTGTTTCATTTGATGCATTTGACAAAGAAAAATATAAAGAAGTAAGAGGAGTTGATGGATCGGAAGTTGTAAAAGAAAATTTAAGAAGTATAAACGTTTTGAGAAAAAAGAATGGAAAAGAAAAGATAAGATTAAGTATGACAGTTGGAAGATTGAACTTAGATCAGGTTGAAAAAGTGTATACTTTTTGCAAAGAAAATGATTTAAACTTAAACTTCTACTTATTGCATACATGGGATGATTTAATGATGTCAAATGATGATATTGAGTTATTTTTTGGCATGATGAAGAAAATTTCAGAAGAAAATTATATTGTAACAAATGCTGGAAGTTTTTTTGAAAAAGAAGATCAGTTAAAAGAAAGCTTTGATTGTTATATTCCAAGAATAACTTGTGCAATAAATGCAGATGGAAATGTATTTCCATGCTGTAAGTTGTTCGATGAGAATAACTTCTACAAAGATCAGTTAAAGTATTCATACGGTAATGTGTTGAATGAAGATATGAATGAAGTATTTAGCAGAAGACTTACGATTAAATACCCTTTGAAGTGTAGTAATTGTAAAAGTTGTTTACCGCAATATATAAGTCCAATTAACTTTATGGATGACTTGTATAAGCATAAAGATGATGCAATATTCATGTAAGAGGTGATTGACATGCTAATAATTGTAGAAGGAATCGATAGAGTCGGGAAAACAACATTATGTGAAATGTTATCTAAGTCATTTGGTATTAAGATATTTAAGCATGATTCTAAATTATTTAAGTTAGATAAAATGGATAATGACAACGAGACAGATAAAGCAATTAAGATTTATGAGATTTGTAAATTGCTAAATGGGACTTTATTGCTGGATAGATCTTATTGGTCTGATTTTGTATATGGAGTTCTTGAAAGAAATTATTGCATATCAAATGCTTTGGATAATTTAAAAAAAATTGAAAGCATATATAAAGATGAAGCAGTAATAATATATGTTAGGCCTGTTGATTTAAAATTATCATCAAAACTTCATGGTGCAGATTTGACAAAATATAATGATTTATTTGAATCAGTAAGAAAAGGAACGAAATGTAAAGTTATAGATTGTACATATGAAAGTCTTGAAAAAGTCATAGTAGAATTAGAAAGTATTTTGGGTGATAAAAATGAATGACTTAATATATAAAGTTGGAGAAGCCAATTGCAATAAAGTATTTGATAAGAATGGCGGCTTTTATGAGTATAACTTGATAAAAAGTGAAATTACAAAATTGTTGGATAATGGCTTGGAAAAATGCTTTGTTTTGGTAGGAGGAAATCTTTCGGATGAAAGTGAATATGAGAAGATTATAAGCCTCATAAAGAGAAAAAAAGATAAAGGATATAAAATAATATTTATTGTTACTGACTCTATATCATTAAAAGAAATGTCAATTGATGTAATAAAGAGATGCGATTTATTATTGCACCAAGCAGTCGGCTTTGTATTTGATAATATAGATATAGAGCAAAAGTATTCATATGTGCCGGAATTATTTTATGTAGATAATGAAAAGCCAAAAGTTCAAAATGATATGATTTTTTTTGGAGGAGGAAGCTATAATAGAGAGGATAAGATAAAAGAGTATCTTAGAAAAGACAATGAAATGAAAAAAGGAACATTTTCTATTATAAAGGATAGCTTAAATGATGAAAGAATAGACTATAGTTCATTGCAATTACTAATGAAAATGTTTAAATTTAGTTTAATTATTTGTAGAAAGGAATACAGAGAGAATTATTGGTTTACTCCAAGATTTATTGAAGCTGTTAATAATTGGAGTTTACCAGTTTTAGATTTTGAATATAACAAAAATAGATTATATGAATCAATTGAAGTAAGTTCATATGATGAAATGATTTATATGATAAATTGTTGCAGTGAGGAAAGCAGAATAAATAGGATATTGGATTTAAGAAAAGAGATTAAAAGTAACAAAGACAAATTTGCTAAAAATATAATTGATTTTTGCAAATAATGAAAGGAATTGTAAATGTTAAGTAATGTAATTGTAAAAGGAGAATCTTTAGATGAAGTATGGCTTACTTGGTTTAAGCAAATGATAGATAATAAAATCTCAGAAGAAAGTAGAGATGGAGAAGTTGCATCAGAAATAATAAATGCAATAACTGTTTTGGAAAATCCAACAAAGAACATAATGACTAATCAGGTAAGAAAGCTGTCAATGAGATATGCTATCGGTGAAATGCTTTGGTATATGTCAGCTAATCCAAGTTTGAGTGCAATCCAGCATTATACAAAAGCTTGGGATAGAATGTCAGATGATGGAGAAACAGTAAATAGTAATTATGGTTATATTATTAAAGAGGCATATAACTTTAATCAGTATGAGTATTGCAAACGGTTACTTGTTAAAGATAAAAATAGTAGGCAGGCAATTATTCACATTAAGGTACCAAAAAATACTTTGGAACAGCCTACAAAAGATTTAAACTGTACAGTTTGCTTACAATTTTTAATTAGAGAAAATAAACTATACTGTACAACATATATGAGAAGTAATGACTTATGGTTAGGATTTCCGTATGATATTTTTCAGTTTACTTGTATTCAAGTAAGAATGGCAATGGAATTAGGATTGGAAATTGGAAGTTATACACATATAGCAGGATCATTGCATATGTACAAAAGAGATTTTGATAAAGCAATTGAAAGATATAAGGAGGAAAATAATGTTTGATTTACATAGGCATGATGAATATTCAACATTTGACGGGTATGGTAAAGCTACAGAGTTAGCTGCTTTAGCAAAAGAATATGGATATAATGCTTTATGTACGACAAATCATGGAAATACAAATGGATTGATTCAAACGTATATGGCTTGTAAAGATTTAGGCATTAAATCTATATTAGGAGTCGAAGGCTACTTTTTGCCAAAATGGAAGCAGCAAACTAGAGGATTTCATCTGATTGTCATTGCTAAGAACTTAAAAGGATATGGCAACATGAACAGATTGCAATTTGAAGGCGAAAAGCAAAAATACTATAATCCAATATGGGATTTTGATTTACTGGAAAAATATCATGAAGGGCTGATTTGTACAACTGCTTGCGTAGCAAGTTATTCATCGCAATGTATAATTGCGGGTAAGAATGATTTAGCAGAAAAATACTTAAGAAAGTTAAAAAGCATTTTTGAAGATGATCTTTACGTTGAGATTCAGCCATATAAAGTGTCAGAAGAAGGATTGCAAGAATATGTGAATGTTCAGTTAATTAAGTTGGCAAAGAAATTAAAGATCAAATGTATATTAACTTCGGATTCTCATAGAGGTAGAAAAGAAGATTTTGATACATACATGAAGATGCATGAAGTTGCAAATCACAATTTTGCAGACATTGAAGCAACATATGCTGAACGATATATGCCAAAGCCTTTTGAAATGCAAAAGAGATTCTATAAAATGCATAAAGATGATTTTGGTGATGAGTTGGCTAAAAAACTTGCAAATAAAATGGCAAAGAATCTTGATGAGATTGAAGATAAATGCGAAGATAATTATCTTGAACAATTGCCATTAAAGTTGCCAAAATTGGGAGATGATTCTACAAAAGTTTTAAAAAATAAAATTATTGAAGGTCTTAAAAGAAGAGGTAAATATAGGAAGGAATATATTAAGAGAGTAAAAGAAGAGTTTGAAGTTATTCATTATCACGGATTCGAAGATTATTTTCTTATTGTCGCAGACTATGTTAACTGGGCAAAGAAAAGAGGAATTATTGTAGGTCCAGGTAGAGGATCTGTTTGTAACTGTTTAGTAGCATATGCAATAGGAATAACTGAAGTAGATAGTTTATTATTTAATCTCGATTTCAGAAGATTCTTAAGGAAAGATAAAAAGAAGTTTCCGGATATTGATTTAGATTTCGAAACGTCAAGACGACATGAAGTAATTGAATATTTATGTAAAAAATATGAAGGACATGCTGCAAGAATTTGTTCATATGGTCTTTATAAAGTAGACAATCTTTTGAATGACTTATTTAAAGTATGTGGACTTCCAACAGATAAGACTTTAGATGATGAGGAAGTAAAAAGAAATAAATCGGAAATTCAATATATTAAATCATTTGTTCAATCAAATGTTGATGAAAATCAAAACTTAAATATAAATAATTTGACAGAATCTGCCGAAGCAAAAATGATAAATAAAAAGTATGATAATATTCTTATTCATTTTTGCAAGTTATACAAGAAAGTAAGATTCATCGGAACGCATGCAGCTGGTGTAGCAATAACAGGTGGAGAATTGCTTGATTATGTAGCTTTAAAAGTTGACAAGAATGGAGATGTATTTACAAATTATGACTTGACTGATATTGAGACCGTTAACGTTATCAAATTTGACATTCTTGGGCTTAAGACTATGGAATCAATTGGTGATTTAAGAAAAAGCACAGGAGTGACAGTCGATTATGATGAAGCAGTAAAAGACAAAAAGATTCTTGAGAATTTTAGACTTGGCAATTGTGATGGCATATTTCAGTTTGAAAAGAAAACAGCTAGGGATATTCTTGAGAAGATTCATTGTGATTGTTTTGAAGATATTGTAGCTGCATCATCAATGAATAGGCCGGGACCATTAAGTTTGAAGCAGCCAGATTTATATGCTGAAAATAAATACAACATTGAGGAAGCAAAATCTTCTGAGTATTGGGAGTATACAAAAGAATCTTATGGCACAATCATATATCAGGAGCAGGTTCAAAGAATATGCGTTAATATTGGAGGACTTGAATGGACAGATGCAGATAAGATCATGAAACTTATGAAAGGCGGACATATGACAGAATCCGCTCAAAAAGCTTATAATGAAAGTAAGGAAAACTTAAAAAGAAAGTTTGTTGATGGAGCTGTAAGTAATGGATATGAAAGAAGCTTTGCAGAAGATCTGTTTGAAAAAATGATTTCATATACATTTAATGAAGGACATGGGGTTGGATATTCTTTGATAAGTGTTGAAGAAATGTTTTACAAAGTATATGAGCCGAGTGCTTATTGGTTTGCAAAACTCAAATATGCAAAGAATGATTCAGAATATGATAAGTTCTGTGCAAAAGCTGTAAATGATGGATCTGTTGTTTTTCTTCCTCATGTTAATTATTCTTCAGAAAAAGCAAAGCTTAGAAAAGTAGAGGGAGAGGATTGTTTGCAACAAGGTCTTTCCGAGATCAAGGGAGTTGGTGAAAAAGCAGCTTCATATATTCTTGATGAAAGAAAGAAACATGGAATATTTACTTCATTCGATAACTTTTATGATCGTTGTAAGTCAAGGACTGTAACATCAAGAGTTATTGAATTGTTAAAAGAAGCAGGAGCTTTGGAATTTAATAAAAAGATTTATATTAAGAGAGTAACAAAGTACAATAGTGCTCTTTATTCAAGAGCTAATTAGAATTTACAGAATGCTTTAGAATTGATTCAATATAATTTGCTTAATATTTCATAAGTAAAAACATAAAATCATTTCTGAGGCATTCTAAAGGATTAGGAGGATATACATGAAATATTATAATGAAAGAATAAGTTATGATGAATGTGATGAACATTATGAAGTATATGTCGACGGATTATTTGAATGTTCATGCGATGCTGGAGAGCTGACAGAAACATTAGCAGAAGTTGAAAAAAATTTAAAAAATTCATAAAAACATATTTACTTTTGTCAAGATTGTGATATAATATAACTATCAAAACAAATAAAACATCTAGGAGGATAAAAAAACATGAAGTACAGATTATTAGTAAAGGTTGGCAAAAATTGGAAACATGGAAGAGTAGTTTATGATTCGTATTTTGAAGCTCAAATTCGTCAGGAAGAATTAAGACTTGTAGGAATTAAGTCAAGAATTACAGATGAGTTGGGAGGTGAGTTATAAATGAGACTTTGGCATATTGATTTATTGGAAGTTTTACCAAGGCAACAATTATTGTCACAGTGGAGAGAATGCTGTTGCATAGCAAGAAATATTTCTGTAAATGGTACACCAAATCATTTGCTTGTAAATAAAATCTTAGACTATGACTTATCTGATTTCTATAGTTATTCAATTCTTGTATCAAATGAAATGCTTAGAAGAGGCTACAAAGTAGATCGCAGTAAGTTTGAAAAATATTGTAAATGTGATAGATTTATAAGTAGACCATTTGAAGGCTGGCATAATGATAGGTACTTTTTACAATGTTTTTATAATTTACAGGAAAAGTATGATTGTGGTGGAATGACAGAATTAGAATGGTGTAAAATAGAAGTTAAATATTATCATAAAGGAGGAAAGTTATAATGCTTAGAATTGAGAAAATGGTGGATTATGATTCAATGCATTTAGAAGTATTAAATAGGATGCCAGTAAATATGTTAGCAATTACAGCTAAGCGTTCAGGAATAGAATATGAAATCAATGATGGCAAAATTGTTGCAGAAATTACTAATGTGAAATAATTTTAAGGAGAAAAAAATGAGTAAGAAACTTAATCAAAGACAAATTTTAACGTTAATTGATCTTTATAACAACATTGGGAATAGCATTAGATGTGAAGTTAGTTATCATATGTCAGGAAATGATATAGATGTTAATGCACTAGAAAGAAATCTTATCGAAATAGTCAATGGTGCATGTGAAACATTAAGGAAACAAAAGTAACTACAGGTTAGTTAGAATGGAGGAAAAAAGTGGCAAAGACAAATAAGGAAATGATCATTAAGTTATGTAATGACATTAACAAAAAGAATGGTGAAGGAACAATTTACACCATAGGCAGTAAAAATGCAAACCTTAAGATTAAGAGGTGGAGTACAGGGATTGAAGATCTTGATGCAATCATTGGAGGTGGTATGCCTGAAGGAAGAGTTGTTGAAATCTTTGGTCCAGAAAGTTCAGGCAAAACAACATTGCTTTATCATTTGTGTGGGCTTCATCAGTTATGTTTGGATGTTCCAATTGAGGGTACATTTGATGCAGAACGCGCAAAGGTGTTTGGCAATAGACCAAAGCAAATGTTAATTTATAGAGCTAAGTACGGAGAGGATGCATTTAACAAAACGATACAGTTTGCAAAAGCAGGGATTCCGTTAATTGGCATTGATTCAGTACCAAGTATGGTTCCTAAGGAAGATGCAGAAAAGGTGTTAAAGTCAGCAGAGAAAGATTCTATTGAAGAACAGAGAATTGGTGGAACTGCAAGGTTGATGAATAAATATCTTCCAACTGTAGAAGAGATTATTGAAATCACAGGAACAACATTGATATTTGTTAATCAGGTAAGAGATAAGATGAATGCAATGTTGTTTGGTGAAAAGACTGATACTCCAGGAGGTAGGAAGTTAAAGCATGCTTGTTCACTTCGCATTCAGGTAGCAAGAAGAGCATGGATTGAGATTCCAAATAAAGATCCAAGAAATAGTGCTTCAAATAAGAAAGTTGGACTGATCATGAAATGTAAGGTAGTCAAGTCTAAGGTATGTAATCCAATGGGAGAATGTGAGATTCCGCTTTTCTTTGATCGTGGATTTGTTTCATTTGATGATGTTCAGAAGATTAGAAAGGAACTAATGGTTGCAGAAGCAGCAAAGTTTGGAAAAAGAGTTCCAAAAGAATTTATGGAGGATGAAGATGAATAAGCTTATTGATAAAATAATTATTGCATTAGCAATCTTGGAAATCCAAAAAGTTTGCGAAGCCTCAAGAAGTATGTTCGTAAATAATCTTAGAAATGAAAATACAACAAAAATAATGGAGGGTAAATAATGAGCAAGCAAGAAGCATATGACTATATTTTGAATATAGCAGATAAGCTTGGCAGCATGGCAATGGAACAGTTGTCAGATAAAGATGGCAATAAATTACGAGAAGCTGCAAAGGCATTGTATTTAGAGGAGTAGGCATGAGTAGTAATGCAAAGAGGTGTTCTAACTGTAGTAGTAGTTCAATGGAACATTGCTTAAAAATAAAATGTAAATACTGGGCAGCAGGAAGTCATTTGGATAATAAAAATAGGGAGGAAAAGAAAAATGGGAGAGTCAATAACAACAACTGATACGGAAAGAACAAAAGTTGATAAAGCGATGATCGTTGTTACAGGAACAAAGGAAAAGCCGTATTTTGAGATACTTTACCATGAGATTGGTAAAGATTATGACAATATTGGTTTTGGTTCGTACGACTTAAATAATGTATTTGATTGGAAAGAACAGTATTTAGAAGTACAGCATTTAGAAGTTGTGAAGGAGGAGTTGTAGAATGATTAAATGTAATGTATGCGGCGAACAGGTTGAGTTAAGAAAAGAGAACAGATATGAAGTGCTTATTAAAGCAAGCACATTACAAAAATCTCTTGGGATCAAAGATAGTTTATATGAAGCATTTGATTGCCCTAGCTGTGGATGTCAAATGCTTATGCAAGAAAGATTCCCAGTAAAGGAAGAGGCTAAAATTGCAGAAGAGTCTGTCGAAGAAGATGATAATCACATTGACAATAAAGATTTGTCTTGTGATTATGACTATAATGCAATGACAAAAGAAGAGCTTGTTAAATTGTGCAAAGAAAGAGGGGTTAAAATTAGTTCTGTAAAATATGTTGAAAAACAAACCTTAATTGATAAGTTGGTTAAAAATGATAAGTTTATGGAAGGCTGGGAATAATGGAATATAAATTATTGTGCTTTGGAAAACATGAAGATACAGCAAGATGCGGAATGTGCCCAGATGAAGGAACATGCAAATGCGAAACGAAATATCAGGGAGAAGAAAATGAAAAGAATAAGCAAAGATGAATATTACTTAGGAATTGCATTAGCAGTATCAAGAAGAAGTACGTGTTTAAAAAGACATTATGGTTGTGTTATTGTAAAGAATGATGAGATCATTGCTACAGGCTATAATGGATCACCAAGAGGAGAAGAAAACTGTTGCGATTTAGGTAAATGCAAAAGACTAAATGTTCCACATAATAGTGGTGATTATTCTGATTGTCATTCAGTTCATGCAGAACAAAATGCTATGTTGTCAACTAGTAGAAATGAAATGATTGGTGCAACAATGTATTTAGCTGGTGAAGAGAAGGTAGACTTTAGCCAAAGTTGTTGGTTCGATATAGAAGATGCTACTCCATGTCCTATCTGTGAAAGAATGATTAAGAATGCAGGAATTATTTCTGTAAAAAATGCAAAAAGTTGCAAAAACCTATTTACAAATGAGTAGATATGTGTTATTATAATATCAACAAATAAATAAACTAAATGTTCAGGAGGACAAAAATATGACAAAGAGATATGCAGAAGCAAGAGAAAAGGCAGTTAATAATAATATTGATGCAATTAAAGCTGAAATGAAAAATTTAAGAAAGTATTCTAAGGAAGAGCTTTTGGAAAGAGCTTTTAGCTACAGACTAATGACTGAAGGAATGACAAAATCATTTCTTGTATCTGATATTGCAGTATGTAAAGTAACAGGTTACTCAAATTTTTAATTGATGAGTATTTTTAATAGTAGTAAGATAAAATAAAAACAAAGCCGGGTGAAATTCCCGGCTATTATAATATTTATTATAATATTTAAGGAGAGAAAAGAAGTTGGGAATTATTGATGAAATTAAAAGTAATGCCGTAAAGAATGGAACAAAAATTCAAAGTTCAGATGCAGCACAATTGGAAAAAATATTTAATAAAATGTTCTACACTGAACATGATATTGAAGAAGAAACAAAGTTCATTCATCAGGTTATGACAAGAGGTCTTGAATCACAGGAACGTGTAGGCTTGCATGCTTCGTCATTGATTGTTGGTGATAAAGTATGGTGTACAAGGCAGGAGGTTCTTAGCTTATTGTATAAGCAGGTTCAAAAAGAAAACACTTCTATAGGATTGTTAAGAATATTTGAAGAAGGAAATGCAATTCACGAAAAATGGCAAAGGTTATTGATTCGTGCTGGGTATGGTAAAGCAAAAACAATGGACAGGACAAGATTTAATACAGAATACGAAGTATCATATACGCCAGACATTGTTTGCAGAATTCCAGAGTTTTTTGATGGTGTAATGGTAGGAGAGATTAAGTCAGTCAATTCATTTAGCTTTAAGAAAATGACTGAACATCCAAGTGCAAAGAAACAATTACAGCTTTATATGTTCTTATGTATTCAGGAAGCAATAAAAAAAGGAACATGGAATGGCAGGGATTATACAAAAGGATTTGTTCTTTGTGATTCAAAAAATGATCAGGACTTTAAACTATTCATTTATGATTATGATGAGGACTTTCTTTCTCAATATATTGATCGTATGGAAGAGGTCAAGTATAGAAAAGAAAAGCTACTTCAGGAACATAAAATGATTCCAAGGTGCAAAGATTGTAAATCATGTGATTGCAAAAAAGCTATGGATTGCAATATGAGGAATGCATGCTGGGATGTTGGTTTTGGAAGGATTAGACTATGAAAGTAAGTAAAGGACAGATTGTTGTTGGAATAAATCCGTACAATAACAAAAAACGCAAATTCAAATTCTTAGGTAAAAGTAAAGGCATAGAAAAGTTTACGCATCCAATTTGCTTGTACGATTATAAAGAAAAATGTGTTGTAATGATAACAAATGAATTTGCTAAATTATGGAGAATAAAACCATATGAGTAGAATATGTCCTATAAATCATTCTGTTGTACTTTATTTAGATTGCTTGGATTGTGATGATAAAATATGCATTCATCCAAATAAAAGTCATCAGAATGTCAAATATGAGCTCAGAGAGGTATATAATAAAATGCATACAATAGTAATAGGAATAGATCAATCATACAAAGATACTGGTATATCGGTATGGTTTGATGGAAAGTTAAAACAAGCAACTGATTGTTTCACGCAAAACCTTAAAAATAATACAATAAAAAGAAAAACGTTGAGAGCAAGACTTTTAAATGTATTTGGTAAATTAAATGCAAAAAAGTTAACGTATGAGTCAATAAAAGAAGAATGTAAAATAATCTGTATTATTGAACGTATTCGTTTACAATCACAAGGATTTATTAACATTGATTATATAAAGTCAATTGGTGCTTTAAATGCTATGATTGTAGATACTGCAAACCAATATAATATTCCAGTCTATTCTGTCGATACAAGAGCATGGAAATCAGCATCAATAGGTACATCTAAGGAAAAAGCAAATAAATATGGTTTTGATCCTAAAAAATGGCCTACAATATTATGGTGTATAAAGCAAGGATATAAAAGTAAAATTAAAGCAGATGCTGGAAGAAAAAAGAAAGGAGTGATAGAAAAGAACGGAGAAAGATTTACTTACAATGATAATATTGCTGATTCTATTGGTATTGGTAAATTTTACTTTGTAGGAAATCATAATTTATTAAAGGAGGAACATTAACTTGGGAAGTTATGGACATTTAGGTAATAGTAAATCTGTATGCATGAATTGTAAAGATCGTATAATTGGATGTCATACAATATGTGAAGCTTACCTTGAAGAAGTTGCAAAAAACAAAATAATCAAAGAAAAAAAGAAAAAAGAAGAAAATATTGTCAAAGCATTAAAACATCTTGATCGTCCTAAAGTAAGTAGAAGATCAAACAATACGCCACAAAGATGTCATATAAAATAAATATATTTATATCATAGAGGCCTTAGATTAAGTTCTAAGGTCTTTTTATTTTATATCCAATAAAATATTAAGCCACTATATTAAAGTTCCTTATTCGTCATTCTATGACCTCACAGATATATAAGAATTTCTTAAAATAACCTATTTACTTTTGCGTAATTCTGTATTATAATGACTATAGTAAATCAAACAAATACTTAGAAAAGGAGCAAAACAAATGAAATTATCTAAAATCAATTCAAATGGTTATAAAATCTATATGGAGGAATATAATTCTATTTCGGAGTTTATTCAGACAATCAATTCAAGATCGCAAAATCCAAAAATGACATCAAAGGCATCAGAAATTGCAGGGTATACTTTCACAGGTACACATGATTATAATGAAGCAGAAAACTTATTATTACATGGTTGGGTAGAAGAATCAGAAAAGCTCAATGAAATGTTAAAACTTAAGGTATTGAAAGAGAAATCAGTTAAAAATATTTATGATGTTGCAGGCTTCCAATGTTCAGTTCCAAGATATTTACAAGGTATTCCAACAAATATGATAAATCAGAAAGTAATCACAAAGAAACAAAAAGTAATTACAATAACAAAGAATATATCATATTCTACATATGTAAGAAAAGAAACAATTGAAGAAGAATCTGTAAAAGTACTGCAACTTGTTAATAGCTTGGAAAAACAAGGGTATAGGGTTATTCTCAATGTTACAATGATTTGTAAATCAAAAAAAGGAGGCATTATTCTTTGTAATAAAGTAAGAATTAAAAATGCAAGTGAACGTCTCAATCTTTCAAAAATAAGTTTTCCAATGGTTCATCCTAGTTATTTAAGACGTATTCTTTTTAAATGGATAGAAACATTTGAATATACAACAAAATCATTTGATACTAATTATGGAGTTCCTGTAAAATGTGAAGATTTCAACAACATAATTAAAAACAATAAAAATGATAATGAATACTTTGCTGAAGCATTATATTCTTATAAAGATACATTAACTTTAGATGATCTCATTAAATAATCGTTCTGGATGGTTGTAGATAGGTTCTGCATATGCATAAAATTTTTTTAACAAATTTTGCAAAACCTATTTACAAATTCAGCAAAACGGTATATAATAATAACATAATAAATTAAATAATAAATTAAATAATAAAT
>OLNQ01000387.1_pt1 | contig 48725 bp, 36 predicted proteins | sample 1672821 | NCBI WGS metagenome assembly OLNQ01 (sample SAMEA3136727, study PRJEB25190) | human gut metagenome | biome: human gut; feature: human-associated habitat; material: faeces | place: Austria | collected 2013 | reverse complement strand
TCGCCCAGGGTTGACGTTACGTAAGTAGCCGCTTCCGATAAGGTCAGTGGACATATTAAAATATGTTTGTCTATAGAACATGGATTCTGGAAACGGAATACATGCACTGTGTCGCCCAGGGTTGACGTTACGTAAGTAGCCGCTTCCGATAAGGTCAGTGGACATAATATTATGAATAATATAATATAGTAATATTAAATCATTTAATATAACACTCAATAATTAAATAATACAAAATGGAGGTAATTTTATGTTAATAAAAACTTGTGAACACGATTTATTAGGATGTATGGATGTTTTTGGAGATGAAAAAGGACTATGGTTTAGATTTTCTGATGTTGTTAGATGCTTAGAAATAAGTGATAACAGAGGTATTTTTAAATATAAAGTTCTAGATTCAGATTTAAAACAAACTAGAACTTTTGAAGAGAATGGAAGAACTGAACCCCATAAATTTATTCATGAAAAAGCAGTATATGAATTTATGCTAATAGGTGAAAGTGAATATTGTAAAATTTTTAAAAAATGGGTTTCAGAAATAGCATCTGAAATGGGAATATTAAATAGAAATATATCAGACTCATATATGGATTCAATGGAAACATCAGACTATGAATATATATCAGCATATATGAAAAACTTAAAACCTAAAACACCTGCTGAGGAAACAGTTAAAGATGCATTCAATCGTTTTGATTCTATATTTCAAAATATGACAGTAGGTTATGATTCTAAAAAAATAATAGAAACAAATAAAGATTTTGATTCATCTATTGAAGTAAAAACTGAAGATGCATGGGCTAATAAATTTTGGGATCCTAAATATAATCCGTCTTTTAATGAACTTCCTCAAGATTATTCTAATTTTGCAACAAAAGACGAATTGATGAAAGATTTAATAAATGATAATATATCTTGTTTAGACTATATTGATAAAGAAAATAGAACTCGTAAAAAATATAATAAAAAAATAAGTGATATAAAAACTCGTCAAGAATTAATAAAAGAATTTACACTATCTTATATGACTAAAGAAGATGAAGAAAGAGAAAAGAAAGACTTAAAAGAAAATAAAGATAACGAAGTAAAATATAATAAAGTTGTTAAAAAAATAAGTAAAGATTGTCATGTACCAGATTATTTTAAAAATATATTTTAATAAAAAACATTGGAGGATATTATGAAAAAGATACTGTTATGGATATCGTTAATATGCATTTTTATAGGAGTGAATATAATATTTGCTAAAATAATAATTGACAATTCTGATTTAATATCAGAAATAACAAATACACCACATAACTCAAGTATAGTAAAAGTAATAGAAAATGTAGAAAATATATTTGAAGAAGAAGCTGATACTATATTTTATGTAGGTAATTATGAATATAATGGAAGTAATGTGTACTTTGAATATACTACTGATTTATCATCAGCATATGTTACAGCAAACGATAAGTCTATAATAGTATATATTGATAAACCGACACTTTTAAATAGTTCAGTTAAACTTAAAGAAGATAGTAAAATGAAAATAAAAGAAAAAGATTTACCAAATAATATTTATACAGATATAAATAATTATGTATGGTATTCTGATGATAATCCTTTATTGGAATTATCTACACAAAGAACTATTGAAAAAATAATTAATTCAAATGTAAAAAGTAATTATAGAAAAATAGTTATTATTTATTAATAAGGGGGTAAAAATAATGAAAGATTTGGTAATTACTGTTAATACGTGGAGTAAAAATGAAAATAATGAATTTTCAACTCTATCAACAATTTATACAACAACTAGTGTTGATAATTTGCGTAATTTTATAAAAACAGGAAATGTTCTTGATGGAGAAGATGTTGTAATTTTAATTTGGGAAGATGGAGTAATGCAACACGCATTTAATAGTGTCAATGCTTCTAGTTATGACCAAATATTAGAGAATATAAATTATATATGTCAAGATAAAGAAAAAGGATGTGACTTTTGTAGAAATGATGGAGTTAAATTGACATCAAATGTTGACTATTGGGATTTACCAGAAAACACACATGGTATTAGTGCAAATTTAGTATTTAATAATATGGGAAATGAGGCAGTTTTAAGTGTGGAATCTAACTATAAAGATAGCTGTTATATGGAACATGGTTATGATAGTAATATAATAAATATTCAATACTGCCCTGTATGTGGACGTAAATTGATACCATAGATATAAAAGGGATAGTTTATAAACTATCCCTTTTATATATTTTTTAATTTAGTAATTAACATTTTAATAAAGAAAGAGGTGAATTCTTTTTGGAATTATATTTTAATATGTATAAAATTAAATATGTTAAATTAGATGAATTGTTAAAAGATATTATATTTGAAGAAGGAGAAGAAATAAATATTTTTATTAATTTAGAATCAGTGTTGAAAAAAATAAAATATACTGATGAGGATAAAGAGAATATTTTTTATGGTCCTAAAAGAAATTTGAATTTAATATCATGTATATTCAATTTAATTTCACATTATAGACATTATTTTAATAAAAGAGGCATATGTAGTAAAGTATTCATTTATGGACCTGAAGGTAAAGATGAAAGATATCTTAATAGAGAATACAATAAAAATTATAGAAAAGATATTTTATTGATGGAAACATCAAATACTATATCTATAGGAAATATATATAGAAATATAATATCAATGTTAAAAGACATATTATTATATGTTAAAGATGTTTATTTTATAACAAGTGGAATAGTAGAACCTTCTGTTATACCATATATTATAACAAAAATATCTAAAAACAATAAGAATTTTTTAATAACATCTGATATATATGAATATCAATATACTAAAGAAAATTTCTATATATTAAAACCCAAAATGGATGATTCAATATTAATAGATAAAAATAATGTTATGCAAGTATTGAAGAAAAAAGTTAAATGTAAAAGCACATTAGAACCAGACATTAATTTTATATCTTTTATTTTATCAATATTAGGTAATTCTTATAGAGGGATTACTAAGATAAAAAAAGTTGGTATTTCTACGATATTTAAATTGATTGATACTGGAATAAAAAATAACATTATAAATAATGATGTTGAGAATATAAATATATTATTAAATGTAGTAGAAGAATATAATCAAAACCAAATAATGATAAATTATTTATGTACTAGTGTTAAAGAACAATATAAAAGATTATCAATATCAGAAGTGTCTTATATAGAAAAGCAATTAATTAATAAACATGATGCTGGTTATTTAAGAGATGTTAATGACAAATATTTTATGAATTATCCGTTGAACATAATAGAAATAAGTGAAGGTATTAAAAAGAAACAAGAAAAAATAATTTGGAGGTAAATCTAAATGTGTAGTAAAAAAATAAAACATTTAAAAGAAGAAATGTCATCGTATAAAGATTTTATGATTTTTATAGAAGAAGAAGAAATATCAGATAAAGAAGTAAAAGCTAGTTATATAATGCGAAGTTTTAATATAACAACATACGATACAGATATAGATTTAGAGTTATTTGACATATTAATTGAAATAATGGAAGCAATATTAAAACGAAAGACTTTAGAATATATCAATATTAGTAAACAAAATTATCGTAATTTTATATTATTTGTAAATATTATTAAAGATTATATTGATTGGGGAACAAGCATACGAACTTGTTTTTTCACTAAATTATTAATTGAAAATCTGTCTGATGGTTCATATATAGAATTTGAAGAATATGATGAAATAAAAGAATTGATAGATTATTTAAAAGAAAATAATATATAAATGAAGGTATTAAAAAGAAACAAGAAAAAATAATTTGGAGGTAAAATAATTAATGTTAATATTCAAAAGTTTAGAAAATGAAAAAATAGGTAAAGTCAGATTATTAATATCAGAATATGATAATACTATATGGTTTTTTACAAGTGATATTATACACTTAATATCAAAAAAAGAAGATTTAGGATCTTTTGCAGATATTAATGAAAATGATATTATTATATTTTGTATACATGAGTTTCATGTTACACCTTTTGTTAAAGATACTGCTGCGTATGATTATTGCAGTTCAGAATTTTCTAAAGAATTAAAGGAAATAGCTAATTCAGTTATACTAAATCATAGAAAAATAAGTAAAGACTTTTTTAGTTTTAAAGAAATAATTAATTTAGTTAAAGAATATTATAATAAAGATATGACAATATCAGATGTAATTCATTTTAGTAATATTGAAGAAATAGATATGTCTTTTAATAAACATGATAAACAAACATCAGGATTTATTGAACGTAATGCAAATAAGCTTTTGCTTACTATAGGAATATCTATAGAATTTGATTTGTATGATGATATTATGAATAATGAGGAGGTATAATATGCGAAATTGCAAAAAATGCAAATATATGATGTTTAATAATAGTAAATCATATATATGTGATTTAACAAATGATTTTATTAAACATCCATGGATTAAACCTTGGATATGTAATAATTATGAAAAAGAAATTATTATGTGCAATAATAAAAATAAAAATAAGTGTTGTAATGAAAATAAGTGTTGTAGGGAATGTGATATTATATGTTCACCTCATCGTTGTAAAAAAAGTTAAGGAGAAAAAATATTATGAAATGTAAAGATTGTAGAAAGTGCTTATTTAAATTAATATACAGTAAATTTAATAATCCAAACATGGTTTATTGTGTTTCAAAAAATAAAATAATTGATTATCCAATTATAAATGCAGTATTTTGTTCAAAATTTAAGGAGGTTGAATAATGAGAGGAAAAATAATAGAATTTGAAGGTTTAGATGCTAGTTTTAAGGAAACAAATGCAAAGGCTTTAGCTGATTATTTAAGAAAAAAAGGTTATAGTGTATCTGTAATATCTTTTCCTAGATATAATACAGAATCATCTTATTTTGTTCAAAAAATGTTAGATGGTTATTATGGTAATGTGAAACCTGAAGTTATCCATAAAATGTATGCATTAGATAGATTTGATTATATAAAAATGAATAATGTTGAAAGTAGATTGGAATCAGGAGAATGGTTTATATTTGATAGATATGTTGGTTCTAGTATGTTATATCAAACTGCCGAAATAGAAGATAATAAAAAAAGAATAGAAATGCAAGATAAAATTGCTAATTATGAATATGAAATATTAGGTATTCCTAAACCTGATTTAGTAATAGCGATGTATTCAACTTTAGATTTAGTTATTCAAAAAATATCTGAAAAAAATAAAACTGATACGTTTGAAAGAAATATTAAATTTATAAGAAAAGTGTTTAGTATATACGATCAATTAATATCAACTAATAATTGGGAACCTGTAATGATATTTAATATAAAAGATGGTGTATATAATTTTAGAACAAAGAAAGAAATAATAGATGATATAATAGAAATAGTTAATAAAAAATTATTGCCTGTTGAAAATAAACAATGTTTGATAAATAGTGAATTTTTACGTGAGATAATTAAAAATGCAATATGTCGTTGTGATGCTATTGATAATAGTCTAAAAGATTATTCAAAACTAATAAATAGTAAAGGTTTATGTTTAGGATATAAATGTTATAATAATGCACGTGACTTTGAAATAATTTATCCAGATATATGTACCTCATGTGCGTTCTTTTATTTAAATGAATATTTTAAAGATTTATTGTAAAAGATAAAATATTCAATTATATATTATGTATGTGTAAATAAATAATTAGGAGGTTTTAAAATGAAAAAATATTTATTATGTGTAAAAAAATATAACAATCCGTTCCATGTGGGTAAGTGTGAAACAATGAAAGCAATCGTAGTTGATAATTCAATGTTACAAAAAGAAATGGATAGAATGAATGAATTTATTTCAGATGATGTAACAATGAAATTAGAAATAAAAAATATTTCTGAAAAAGATGGTTGTGTTAAAATTAAGGGAGTTGAAAGACATGAATAAAAATTATAATTTTAAAATATGTGTAAAAAAATCAAATAATATTGGTATCATTAGAGATGACAAACCAGTGTTTAGAATCATAAAAAAAGATCCTAAAATAATTCCATCACCAAAAGTTATTGTTAAATCAAATAATGATGAGGAGGTAGAATGATAATATGAAAACCGATTGGATAGAATTTAAAAAAGGAGATATTGTAAATAAAGGATTTAAAATAGAAAGAATTCAATTAAGAATAACTGATAGTTATTTTATAAATAATTTTGTTGATGTTATTAAAGACCATTTAGATGTGTTGAATGAAATAAATAAAATAATGTTAAAAGGAGATGGTGCTCCTATAGCAATATATCCTAGAGATGATGATGGTAATTTTTCAAATACAACAACATTTTTAGATTCTATTAAAGATACTGATATAAATACAATATATATCAGTATGGCAGAAAATAATAATGGATTTATGGATACAAAATTATTAGATGATACTGTTGTTGCTATAAAAGGTATGAGTAAAATAGAAATAAGATATTTCTTAAGAGATTAATAAAATATAGTATTTACAATAAGATAATAGATATTTTTCTATTATCTTATTTTTTTATTATAAGGAGGTATATATGAGTATAGTTATAACTAAAATAGAAGGTGATGGAATAGTATTACAATGTAATAAACCGTTGTTATTAAATTATATTATTAAAGATAATTATTTGATTTTTGATGATGATATATTAGATATTCATTTATGTTGTAAAAATGAACAAGAATTATTTGACGAATTTTGTGAATTTGTTATTTGTGATTATTTTGCATTTGTTAAAACTGATGATGAGTTATTAACTGATAAAGCTAAAGAATTTTGTAAAATATTACAAAGTAAATTTACTGAAGTTATTAAATGAGGTGATATAAAATGATAACTGAAGAAATGAGAAAATATAGAAATAATATTAGATATAAAGTAGATACTCTTGTAGTATTATTTAATGATGGTTCAACTATTGAAGTTGAACCTGGTATGATAACATCTATTTATATTGAAAAAGATTTTGATAATTTATATTTTCCTATAATAAATTTAAGTGTAGTAATAGATGATGAATTATATAACAGAATAACAAATGAAAATGAAACTGTTAAATTTCGTTTGAGAATAAATAAATTAATATATGATGCAAATAATATCTATATTAAATATGAATTGCTGTTTAATGAGATTTTCATATGTTTCTCAAATAAAGAAGTAATAATAAAGGATAAAAAATCAGTTCAAAATAAAAAAGAAATTGAACATTCTGTTGCTACACAAAATACAAAAGCCAATACTAGAAATTTTTATTTATTTAAAGAAGATGTTATAAAATGTAAAAAAAATATGAATTTATCTATCAAAAAATCAACTATACAAGATTTAGTTTTATATATGTTTAATAAAGCTAATATTAATAAATTACTAATGAGTATACCTGACAATTTAAATTACATTAATAATTTATTAATTCCAAATAGTAATCTTATAGAATCTATTTTATACGTTAATGAATTAAAAGGTTTTTTTAATAGAGGTCTATTATTATTTTTTGATGTAGATACTGCATATTTTATAGATAAGAGTTCTAAATGTACATCATGGAGAAAAAATGAAGTTCGTATAACTCATTTACATGTATCAGATGATGAAAGTTTTAAAAGTAAAATAACAGGTGAATTTGTTGATAAAGACAGAAAATCTTCACATATATTTACAAATACAAATAGTACAAAGATATTTAATGTGGGTTTATTAAATGATCAATTATCAGGTAACAATATAGTTGTTATCAACAATAAATCTAATAAAATAGATAATATAAATCCAGATACTACACAAATAGGAGATTCGAATATAAAATATTTAACAACAAAAGAAGATAATGAATTTAGCATTAATGAAATTAAATATAGGATGGAAGAAAATGAATGTGTTATTCAAACAGCAATATTATCTGTAGATATAGATACAATGACTCCAAATAAAGAATTTTTAATAACTTTTAGTAGTAGTGAATTAAATAAATTATATGGTGGAAATTATAGGATATCAAAAGAAGTCTTTATATTAAAAAAAGATGGTGAGAATTTAATAAATACTTCAGAGTGTATATTTAAAAAACAAAAATGATTAAAAGAGATATAGGATTATTTAAATCCTATATCTCTTTTTATTTTTTAAACAATGAACGTAATATATCAATATAATCAAAATATCTTTGTTCAATTATTGTTAAGAATGTATTTAATCCTATTTGTTTATTTTTATTATTATCATTTTTATTTTCATTATCATCTTCATTATTTTGTTTTTTATTATCATTTTTATTTTGATTTTCATTATTTTGTTCATTATCTTCTTTTTTTGTATCATCCTTGTTATTATCAGATAAGCTTTCGTTTTTGTCTTCATCTTTATTTTCTTGCTCATTAGCTTCAAAAATAATAAATGATTCTTTTTTGACATCACTATTATCTGAGGTGATGTCATCTATTTTACTTATAATTGTATTTTTATTATTTATATATGCTTTACAATATTCTATCATATTTGATACTGCAGTTATAGCATTATCTCCACTCATTTTCTTAGTACCTGATTCTTTTCTAGAACTACCTGTTCGGAAATAATTATCTAATCCATTTTTTAAATCTTTATTTTTATCAGAAAATTTATTTACATTATCAGGATTTCTAGAAATATTTTTTATAAAATTATCATATCTAGATACTAATTTTTCAAAATTGACATTATTATCATCTGGTACTTCTAATTCCATATCAGCTGATATTTTTTTACTATCTTTAAGACTATCTATAAATTTTTTATCTCTAGCAACAATTTTATCATGTTTTGAACCAAACAATCCTTTTATTTTTTCTAAATTATTATTAGCATTAATATCTGCTTCTAATAATATATTTTCTTCAGTATATGAATAAGATTCATTTATATTATATTTTAAATGATTTATACTATTAGTTAATCTAGAATTTGCAATTAATTTAGCATTATCTATAAATATATTTTCTAATCGACTATCTGATTTATACTTATTTCTAGTATTTATTACATCACATAAAGTATTACTTAATGATTCAATAATTAAATCGAAATTATTTGTTCTAATTCCTTTTTTAAGGTATATTAATTTTTCAATACTTCGATTCATTTCTGAATATACTTTTGAATTTTTTTCAAATAAAGAAATATTTTTATTTATATCATTTTCTAAATCAGTAATCATTTCTTTTATAATAATATTTTCTGATTCAATTAAAATATTTTCAGTTGCTTCACATATCATACATTCAATATTACTATATGCTTCAATTATGTTTATAATATTATTCACATTAAACGAACTCCTTTCTTTTATTAAATCCTTTTACATTAAATTATTGTTTTATGATAAAAAAAATATATACCGATAGAAAAATCTATCGGTATATATTTATATAATTTTTTTACAAATCAAAATTATCATCAAATGTTACTTCTTCATCTAAAGAACTCATTAAATAATCAAAACTTTCTTTAGCAGCTTTTGCTGCAGCATCTTTATTTTTAGCTACGGCATTAGCAGCTCTATCTTGTTTAGTTGGAATGTATTCACCTTTGTTTGCTGGTTCTGGTTCTTCATCTGTAGCACTAGAACTAGCACCACCACAAACACGACGGCATATTGATAAACATATATTAGATAATTTTTTAACCATAGCAATTTCTACTTTAATTATATCTGATTTTACATTGAATATGAAATTCAATACACTCATAACATCATTTATATATTTTTTAGCTTCTTTATCTTCAGCGTCACTTTTATTTTTTTTAGCTACATTTAATGCGTTTTTAAAATCGTCATCTAAATTTTTTTGTTGATCTTTTAAACCATCTATTATATCTTTTTTAGAAACAGCATAGTTTATAACTATTGCAGGATTTAAAGATCTAATAACTAATTCTTCTTTTTCTAATTTTCCCATAACAAAGAATTTCATTACTGTTGTTTTTAATTCTTTTTTATCTTGTACTCCTAATTTACTAAATACAGATGATTTGAAATCTTTAGTTTCATAAACGTCATAGAATGATAATTTATTAGATAATGTACTACAGTTTTTTATAGCTGCTGCTGCACCAACCATTTTATATGTTTTTACTTTACTAGTACTACTTTGTAATCTATCTTTTAAATCTGGATATTTTTTAAGTAAAGTTTCACCATTTTTAAAATGGTTTATTATAGAATTAAATAAACCTGCGAACCAAGCTTTTACTTTACCCCATAATTCTTGTATTTTTTTACCAACATTAGAAGCTTTTTCTTTTACAGATTCTTCTATCATTTCAGTAATATTATCTTCATTAAAATCCTCATACATACTTTCTTCTAATAATAAATCAGATACTAAAGATTCAGCACATAATCTTATATTTGTATTTTGCATTTCTTTTTGTAAATTTGTTAAAACTTCTATTCCTTCTTCTATAGAATCGAAATCTTCTATTGAATCACGATCAAAATAATCGTAATCAAATCCTTCAGAAATCATAGAAACAGAACTTTTTCTTTCATTAAATATATCATATATATTACTCATTTTAAGTCCTCCTTAAATTTTTATTTTTTAAATTATTTATAGTATTGTTTAGTTTATTTACTTTAAATAAACATAAATCCATCATCATTACCAGTTACTGATTTCATGTTATAAGATTTGTTATCTTGTTTTAAGCTATTCATACTTTTTTTATCAGTTAATTGGCTATTGACTTTTATCTTGTCAGATAACTCATCTAATTTTCTAGCATATTCTTCTTGAGTTCTAATTACATTATTTTTTTTATCAGCACTCATATTCTTACTATCAATCATATTTTTATTTAAACGTAAAAACATAGATTGATGTTCTAAATATTCACTAACATTCATACGAGTATCATAATAATAAAATACTAATTGTCTTAATATAGGTACTATAGATGCAGCAACAGCTATAGCTGTTGTTATTGCAATTGTAGAACCCATGAAATTCTGTTTATTTTTATCTAATGCATTTTTAGAAAATTTAGCAAATTCACCACTTTTAACACTTTTGTTGAATTTTGTTAAACTGTCTATACATACATTACCATACACTCCTTTTCCTTTTTTAAGAGTAAATTCAACAGCATTTATACTTTTAACATATGATACATATGATGATAATATTAAAGATGTTGCTTCAACACAAGCATAAACTAATGAATTATAATAAATTGTTAAAAATTCATTTCCTAATGAAAATCCATCAGTAAAAGTTTTTCTATAAGCTCTTATATTACTTAATGCAGTATCGACAATGTCTAATTCATTCATTTTAATACCGAATTTTTTAGATAATTGTCTTAACATATTTATTGTTGCAATCATATTATCATAACCATCAAATTTTTTTATATCCCCTTTAGAATATGGTATACTATCAAAATTTATATCTTTTCTTTTTAAAGCAGATTGGTATATATTTCCCATAACCCTATCATTAATAACTGCCTGTTCAGTTTCAGTTAATGAATACAATCTAGCTTTTTCTTCGTGAGTAGTACAGTTTTCTAATAGAATATTAATTAATTCATTTTTTACTAGCATTCAATATCACCTCCTATAATCTACCACTATTTATTAATTTATATATTTCTTTAAAATCATTTTTACTATTGTTTTCTTTTTCTAATCCATTGAAAGAAACTACTTGGTAATTATTTTCACCATCAAATATAAAATGGCATAATTCTTGAGAATCATCAACTACAACAAAACCTAATAAGAAAAATGTTTTCATTATTTTTTTTATAGATGCTGGATTCATTAAATCTACACCATAAGCTTCTTTCAATTCATCAATTTCATTTATTGAACATACTATTGTAGTATTAGGTAATATTCTACCAGAACCTTTTATTCTTCTTAATGCAGCTACATTTCTTCTTCTCTTTAATGCACTCCACCATCCTGAACCATTTTTAGCATGTTTTCTAACAACATCTTCTTTAATATTATCCATATTTAAAATAAGATCTTTAATGAATTTTATTTCTCCACTAGACCATCTTAAGAAATTAAAGAATTTATTTCCTGATTTGTAACCTGATAATAAATTTGATATCATATCATCAGAATTTACAGGATGTAGTAATCCTTTAACACCTATTACGAAATTAGAAACACCACCAAAACTATTACCATCTTTAACTTGAAGAGTTAAAGATAATGTTGTAGGAACTAATTCATTACATTTTTTAACATCATTATCTGATAATTTTACCATTGCTTTACTTTGATAATCCAATTTACTTTTTTGTAATTCATATTTAAATTTCTTTTCATTTATAAAATTTTCAGTTTGGTCTTTTTTTTGTTGTAATTCTAATTTTTGCTTACTAAGTTCAAGATTTGTATTATCCATTCTTATTTTATGTCTATCCATCATTTTTTGATGACTAAATTGTTTGCTTTGTAAGTTTGATTGTTTTTGTTCATTTTTATTATTTGATGGTTCTACATCATAATTATTATTTTGATGATATGAGCTATTAGGATCTTCGGGTTTAACATTACTTTTACTATTATTTATGTTACTATTTTTAGCTTTATTATTTGCTTCTTTAGCAAAATCTGGTAATGGATCCATTGCTTTTTCTATAGAAAAATTACCATTTTCATCATATGGTCCATCATCATCAAGAGGTATATTATTTTTAATTTTAAACTCTCTTTCTCTTTTTCTTTGCTCATTTTGTTCTTTTTCTCTTCTACGTTGTTCATATTCATGTTGTTTTTTTGCATTTTTCATTTGTTTTTTAGTTGGTGTATATTTTTCTGTTAATATTTCAGGATTTTTTTTGTAATAATAATCTAGATTTAACATTGCATTTTCTAAACTTATTTCTTTAGATGCATATAAATTATTTAAAATTTTATTATTTAAATATTCTTCAGGATTAAACATTTGCTCTTTATTAGATGCTAAAACCTGACCATTACAACCTTCATTTAATGAAAATAATAATGTTCTACCAAAATCATCAGAATATAAAGACATTGCTGATTCTTTTAAATCCATTATTCCAACATTGTTTTGATGTATATTTCTAAGATATCCTTGTAAATTTCTATCTTTTTCAAGATCTAAATATGGATTCATTGATATAACCATTTGAACAAATGTTGCATATTGTCTTTCTAAAGCTTTAACTACAGTTTGTGTAGTATCAACATTTATTGATCTTGAAGTTATGACTGGAAATTGTAAAGTTGCAGCTGAACTCAATTTAGCTATAGAAGTTTGCTTGTTTAACTTTATATCCATTTCTTTGGCTATTTGCACGGCATCTCTAAGAGTATCACTAATATCTTTTAATATAGTCATTGTTAATCTCTCCTTTTCTTTTTTATTTTAGACATTATTAACATATTGTTTTATAATCTAATATATAAGTGTGAAAAACAAGTATTTAATGTATAAATTTAATAAAAGAAAGGAGATAAAATATTATGAGATGGAAAATGGAATGTATTCTTACAAGAGGTGTTGGATTACACAAAAGAACTGGTCCATCCATATCTTATAGAATAGTAGGTAAATGGTATAGAGGAAATACTTTTGTTGCTACTCAAGTTAAAAATGTTGGAATATACACATGGTATAAAATAGAAGGAACTAGTTATTGGAGTTGTGGTAAAAAAGGTAGTGAACGATATTTGAAATTTATTGCTGATTTGGAGCCTAAAGTAGATCCAGATCCACCTAATAAACCAGTACCAAAACCAGATCCACCATATACACCAGAACCAGAACCAACTAGACCTAAAACTGATTATGCTCTAGATTCCACATTTGGTGATGTTGCACAAAGTGAATGGTATTTACCATCAAAACATATTGATGCTAGTAAATGGGATAATGATGTAATAAAATCAGGAAGATCTAATTATTCTGCTGCTAGAAGTAGATCATCTAATGTTACACCTGGAAGATGGAATGCTGTTAGTGATGAAGTGTTGAGGGATGAAATTGCTAGGGTTAGATATAATATGGATATAGCTTATAGAAAAAAAAGTGAAGCCTATGATTATACTATGGCTTCAGGTTATTTTACTGATATACAATCAAAAATACACAATTCATTTAATAGAAATAAAACAGTTATACCCGATTATCATCTAAGTAAAACATTTGCATATGTATTCTTTACAAGACCAGATTGTAATATCGTTGAAAAAACAAATGGTATTTGGAAATTAGCAAGTGGTGTTGATGCTGACCCTAAATATGCTTATTTATTAAAAAATAATTCAAATACATTAACATCATTAGTAAAAGATGGTAATCCTAATCATGATTTCTTAGTACTATTATCAAATGAAGCTAGATCTTATGAAGTTGCTGACCATGTAATTCAAACAGTTAATCATGGTGAAACATACACTGGTGGTAAAGTTGTATATGGGAAAAGTGACCATGAATCAAATACTTCTGGTGAAGTATCTATACGTTACACAGATAGTGTAAATTTAGATATATTTAAATTACACACAGTATGGGTTGACTATATAAATAAAGTATATCGAGGGGTTGTTAGTCCTAAGAAAAGAGCTACAGATGGTAATTTTAAATTAGATTATGTTATGGATAAAATATTAGATTATGCGTCTTCATGTTATTATTTTTTATGTGGACCCGATGGTCAAACTATACTATATTGGCAAAAATTAACAGGTGTCTTTCCAGTAAATACTGGTGAGAGTACATTTTCATGGGATTGTGGTACTTTATTATCTAAACCAGATATAAATATCAAATATATGTATTCAATGAAAACTCCAATGGATGTTGTTCATTTAAGTGAATTTAATAAAAGAGCTAAATTTGATTATAGAATTCATAAGATAAAAACAACATATAGTCCAGAACAATGTTGTATAGGTTCAACTTTAACAGGTGCACCATGTGTTATACAAAGTACAATTGGTGGAAAATTATGTTATAGATTAATGTGGAGAGATATCTAAAAAAGGAGGTTAATTTTATGTCAAAATATACAGATACTAAAAAATATACATCTTCATATAATATAAAGGATTTCGCATTAAATATTATAGGTCCAAAATATTTTCCAGAAGATGTTATAGAAGGATATAATATAGGTTTATTAGGATATAGTTTAGACCTGTTTGCTAATACTACAGAAGATATTTTTAATACAGTACCTATAGTAGTAAATGAAATGTTTCCTAATTTAGCAGAAATGCCATCGACTATATACAATTACGCATCATTGTTTCAAGAATCAAAATTAATGGCTAATGCTGCGATTATGGATTGTGTTTTATTATTACCATTAGATACATTAATAGAATATTCAGAAAAAAGTTCAGATAAAACTTATAGGGAATTTAAATTAGATCAACGAACTACAGTATATGTAGAAGATAAATCCTTTATAATGGATTATGATGTTTTATTTACACTTCGTCCTTATAAAGATGATTATATTATAACTGCATCATATATTAGAGATTTTAATAACTCTATGAATGATATAAAAAATCCTTATTTAAAATTACAAAAAATGAATTATCATGGAGTTAAATATGTTGCTATATTAGTAAAAATGCGTAGATGCGAAAAGAAAACATATGAAAAGAGAGTTATAGATAATGATAAACTTCAATCAACAATTGTTGAAGTTGAATATGAAAACCAATTAGCGAACTTTGAAGTTTATTATAGAGAATCTACTGATACTAAATATACTCAATTACAAAAGAAAATAATAAATTCAAAAGCTTCAGATCAACCATTTTGTTACTATAGATTAAAAGATACACAAAAATTAGAAATAAGTTTTACTAATAGAGAAAACTTTTTTAAACCTAAATTCAACTCAGAAATAGTTGTTGATTATTGGGAAACTGATGGCTCTGGAGGGAATTTTGATCAATATATAGGAGCAAACGTAGAAGTTTATAGAAACAGTGAAAAATATCAAAATAATGCTAGAGTTCCAGTAATAGCAATACCACAATCTGCATCTACAGGTGGAGATGACAGATTAACAATATATGAATTAAGAGATAGAGTAGCAGATGCTTTTGCTACAGTTGATTCATATACAACAGAATCCGATTTACAACGACATTTCAATTCATTTGATATCGAAAAAGATACTAAAGTTACTTTTATTAAAAAACGTGACGATATCTTTGATAGATTATTTTGTGCATTTGCTTTAATGAAAGATAATTATGGTTCATATTATAAAACAAATACCTTGGCTTTAAAATTATATACTCAAGAATTTGATCATCAATTTGAACAATCTGGTAGATTTTTATTAAAGCCTTGTAATAATTTTATATATAATGGTGATTCAACTAGAGAAATGGTTAAAATTACAGAGGATGCTTTAAATGAAATGAAAAATAAACCTGAATTTGTATATAATAATCCATTTTTAATGACATTATCAAATAATGGAGTTATAGGATATTATTTAAATAATATTAATGATAAAATACAATTAGATTATGAATTTGTAAATAATGATTCACTTATTCAATTTATATGTAACAATGTTTTTGTTAGAAGAAATATTTTAACTGCAGAAACTTCATATACTTTCACTTTTAATTTAACAGCTACTGATAATGATATTGAAAATCCAATAGTTGATAATAATGGATTAGATACAGGTAGGGTTAAAGTATTAATGAGTTTTTGTTCTAGTGGTGGTAATGAAGTTGCTTTTATTGAATGTAATAAAGTTGCTTTTGATTCTAATAAATTAACATATACATTTGAAGGAATTATAACAACAGATGATTATATAACTTTAAATGAAAATATTAGAATATATGATTTAAAATCTATGGCTGATGGTTCAAATATAGTTAATATGATACCTATGATAGATTTAAAAGTAAATATATATGCATTTTTTAATTATGATGAACCTTCAACAACTCATAAATTCTCGCATATAGATGGATTTGCTAATACTGTATTAACTAACACATATACAACAGAAACTCAAAGAGTTAGTTTAATAAAACCACTTAATATGTTACGTTCAAGAATGGTTTGGGAAAAAGATAGTGATGGAATTGCATATGCTAAAATTTATGATGTTCCTGTAATCAAAAAAATAGAAAATGTTACTCAAGAAAAAATAAAACATTTTGAAAGATTTATTGAATTACTAAATTCACAATACGATTATATGAAAGAGATTTTATATAAAAAAACAAATAACTATTCTGTTGATATGAAATTTTATAATACGTATGGTCGTTCAAATAACTTTATTATTGGAGAAGAAGAGCAAGTTATTAATAAGGTTAACTGTAATATAAAATTACGTGTATATGCTGAATTAAAATCAGAAGCAGATAGATTAATTCAAGATATGAAATTATTTATAAAAGAATATTTTGAAGATATAAATAAAGAAAATAATGAAGGTATCTTCATTTCTAATTTAATTCAACAATTAGAAAACACTTTTTCATATTTAAGATATGTTGTATTTGAATCTATAAATGGATATGATACATTAATACAAACTATAGAAAATAATACTATGGATATAAATACATTAAGCAAACAAGATAGAATAATATTTATACCAGAGTATTTAAATATTGAAGAAGATGATATAGAAATAACTTTAATAAATAAATAGTATTGTTTGGGTATTATATAAATAATACCCAAAAACAATATGTTAATAACTATAAAAAATACATGAAAGGAGTATATTCAATATGAGTAAATATTTCGATAATGCAAATACTCAAGTTACTAGAAATAACTTTGGGTCAAATTTTGGTAGAAAAATAACAAATAAAAATCTTATTCCTGTTAAACAAAGAGACAAAGTTGATAAACAGGAAGTAATGATGGAAGCTAGAAAAAAATATATGGATATAAATAATCAAGCTCAAAGAAAACAAATTGACAAAATAAAAAATCAAAGAGAGTTTAGAAAGGTTATTAATGAATCATATGAAAAATTAAAAAATGATTTATTTTGTAATATTCTTCATCATATATGCTTAGAAGCATTAACTATAGATGAAGAACCTATGTACGAAAGCATGGAACAAATAACAGACAGTATAAATGAACAGTTTAAATCTATAGGAGGTTTAGATGTTTTAAAGGAACAAGCAAAAACATCTAATAATGAATTAATAAAAAGAATGATTACTGTTTGTGAAAATACTGCAAAAAAAGTTGCAGACCGAAATTTAAAAGAATGTGATTCTGCAGATGAATTTAAATTTGAATTAAATGATGAAGAAAAAGATGATTTTGATTATAATAAAGATAGTATAAATATTGATGCTATAGCTAATAAAATAAAAGATAAAATAATAAAAGTTGTAACAGACGAAAAGAAAGCTAATACTAAGAAAACAGAAATAATGGATGAAATAAAAGATAAATTAGATGAAGACGAAGTTGAAGATGAAGCTGCTACTGAAGCTATGGAATTTATTTTTAATCAAAAAATAGAAACAACAACATTATTTGAAGCATTAATGAGAGATTGTTATAAAATAACATTAGAAGCTCCAGAAAAAACATTTTATGGTTCTTATGTTAAAGAAAACTCAGAAGAAGATGAAACTGAATATAAATTTAAAGATTTAGATACATTTGAAGATAACAATGTGATGACTGATGAAGAAATAGTTGATGATTTAATGATAAGTGAATCTTTTTCAAATCAACTATCTATAAATGATTTAGAAAAATTAGAAACAATGATAAGTGAAAGTGTTAAATTAAGAAGTACACCAGGTAATTTAGGTTTTTATTCAGATTATGATACAGGTGTATCTGATATAATAAAAAGTGCTAAAGAAAATGAACATATAGCTGAAGTCATATTACAACCTGGTTTTAGAGAAAATATTATGAATTTAATAAAGGTTGCTAAACATGGACCAGATGTTGCTTATATAAATCAATTAGCTAAATTACCATTTAGAATATTTGGTAGAAAAGGTAGAGCTGTTAAAGTATTAGAAAATTATGAAACATGGTTAAATAATGAATACAAAGATTTATATTTAGAGACTTTAAATAATTTAGGAATATCATTAAAAACTATACCTGAATTTAGACAACAATTATTATCTTATAAACCAGTTTCTGATGTATTTATTGAAAATGCAGAAGGAATTTTAGAAGCTGTTGCAGATAGTGATTATAATGAAATGGATAGTAAATTAAAAAATACTTCAGATAAACTTAAAAAAGTTGCTGAAGATTGTGGTAAAAATAAAAAAGATTTATCATCTTGTAAAGAATCTATAAGAGAAATACAAAAATCTACTGAAGAATTAAAAGACAATAGTAAAAATAGTAAATCTTGTGCAGAAGTATGCTCAGCAAAATCTATTTCTAAAGATAAAGATGATTTAGCTGAAATGCTTGTTTGTCCAGAATGTGGTAAAGATCCTTGTGAATGTGAGGATTCATCAGTTTGCCCTAAATGTGGTAAAAATCCTTGTAAATGTGAGGATTCATCAGTTTGCCCTAAATGTGGTAAAAATCCTTGTAAATGTGAGAATTCATCAGTAATAGAAAGTGATGATATTGATTCTGATAATGATGCTGAAGATGAAGATTATAGAAAATATTTAGATGATGATGATCTTATAGAAGAAAGTAAAATAAAAGAAAAAATTGATGATTTAAGTATAAAAAGAAAAAATAAAGAATTAGATAATATTGAAAAAGAAATTTTAAAGAGTATAAGTAAAATTAAAGATAAAGATACTTTAATGAAATGCTATGATAAAATTAGTATTAACGAAGAGTATCTAAAAACTGTGCTTTCTCGTTATAAAAGAGAAAATAAAAATGGTCAATTTGATGATATTATGAAAAAAATAAAAAATAAAATTAATTGGTTGGATGAAGCAAGAGAACAAGCTGCAGCTAAAGCAAGATCAGTTAAAGAAGGTTTTGATTTTATTGATGACGATATTGATTTTATAGAAGAAGGTAAGCAATATAGATGTATGTCTTGTGGTTATATTGCTGAAGATGAAGCTCCAGAATATTGTCCTAAATGCGGAAATGATGCTGATCAATTCAAATTATTACAAGAATCAGAATTAGTTAAAGAATCATTTGATTATACTGAAGAAGTATCTAAAGACGCTAAACAATTTTCAATAAGAAATGCAGGTAGTATAATGTTAAATGTTTTACAAAGAAATCATAATTTAGGGGCTGTTAGAAAAAGATTAACTAAAATGGCTAGTAAATGTAAAACTGTGGGAGAAGTGGAATATTTACAAAAAGATTTACCTAATGGTAAGAGATTTATTCAAAATAAAATAAACAGTACAACTGATCCTGAAAAGAAAAAAGAATATGAAACACATTTAAAATGGATGAGTACTGAATATTCTAAAACTTTATCTAGTAGGAAAAAACAATTAAAAACTGCCGTTAAAGAACAATTTGATTTTGAACAAGATTTCTTATATGGTAAAGATAGAGCATTATATTCAATTAAAGAATCTAAAAATAATATATTAGATATACCAAAACCTTCTAATATGAGAAAGTATTGTTTATTAAAGAAAATAAATAAAGCAACTTCTTTTAATGATCTAAAAGATGTTAAAGAATACATTATGGAAGAAATGTCAGTATATAAAGCTAATAAAGAATATGTTTCTTGGTTAAGAGATACTTTAGATAATACTGTAGAACTTAAACATAATGTATTGGAAGAACAAGTTCTAATAGATAGATTTGTAAATCAATTAGATGAAATATGCGAATCAATAGATTCAGAGTTAGATAAACATGACGAAGCTAAACAAATAGCATTAGAATCTATGTATACTAATTTCCATGGGGATAGAGTATTTGCACCTATATTTAAAACTAATGATGTTAATTCTAATAATATGGAATTTGCATATAAACTAAAATTTGTATGCGAAGGATTAAAAGGATTAACTAAAGACTGTCAAAATGATGTTGAATTAGCTCAAGCTGAAAGATTAATTTCTCGTAATATAAATACAATAGAATCATTAATGGAATCTTTAGAAGATAATGGATGCTATCAATATAAATTAAATACTTTAAATACTGCTAAGAAATATTTAGAAAAATTATCTTCTCATATACCAGCTTTAAAAGATAAATATGTAATGGAATCTCTTGACTATGAATATGATGAAGAATTAATAACTGAAGCTGTAGAACTAACAGATGAAGTATACGAAAATGCAATGTCTGAAGATGTATTATATAATACTAAAAATGAACTTATGGATGTTGTAATGGCAGAAGCAATTACTAAATATACTATAATGGAAACATTCAATACTTTAAAATTAACTAATTTAAATCACGATGATATTGAAAAAATAGTTAGAGATATAATAAAATAAAAGAAAGAAGATAAGGAGAAATCCTTATCTTCTTTCAATTCGTTCAATGTTATCTTTATATATTTTCCTATTTTTAATAGATTTTTCATTAAATTTACAATCATATCTATCAGCATATAATACAGTTATTTCTATTCTAGGTTTTGTTGAATAATATTTAGTAACTCTTCCTTCAACTATTAAAGAATCATCTAATATTATAGTATTTTGAATCATATCCGAATATGTTTTTCCTATATTATCCCAATCGGGTTTTGATATATGATGTATTAATTTTAATTCAGATCTAAGTTTTTCTTCTTTAGTCATACCTTTAGGTGTTGGAAAATATATATCAGCATAAAATTTACACGGTGTTGATATCATTTTAAAATCTTTTAAATTTTCTTTACAAAAATTAATCATTAAGTTTTGATTATTTTTAGCATCACTAACATAAAAATGCCCACCAAATCTAGTAAATCTAGCTCTAGGTGTTGCTTTAGGAATAAAGTAAAATATAAATTTAATTTCATTCCATTTTGTTTCTAAATTATCTTTTGCATTTTCAATAAAAGTATTAATACTTTTTTTTGACATGTTTTCAGATAATTGTATTAATCTATCAAACATATCATCTGGTATTTTAGAATATTCCTGTAAATATTCTTTTAATTCTTTTTTACTAGGCAATACACATCACTCTCCATATATGATTGTATTTTATGATATTAAATATTAGTTAAATTCCTAATCTTATCGTTAAGACTAGCAGTCATATTTCTATATAGTTTACCCATCATATTTGATGGAGTATAATCACCTAATAAAGCTTTAACAGTTTCCATTTTTGTTGTTATATTAGGTACTGTTAAATCTAAACCACATAAGCTACCTAAGTAATCTATCATACCCTGATTAGCGAAAAATAAGCTAGGTTTATGAGCTGGGGTCATCATTAATTTAGAATATAAATCATGAACATTCATTGTAACTTTAACATGTGTTGGTAAACCATTTACTGACCATGAATTATCAGGTCCTTTATCAAAACTTATAGATGAAACTATACCCATTTCGCAAGAAAATGATCCTTTTAAAAATGCTTTTACTAAGAATGGAGACACGTAACTATTTGCAGTTGATTGTCTAGGTATAGCATATGCTAATAAATGCATCATTGGAACTATTATATTTAAATAAATAGCTTCATCTGAACCATATGGAGATACTAAATCTATTACTATAGTATAATCTTTAGAATACTCACTATCTATCCATATTTCAGGATATATTAAGTTTGCTCCATGTAATACTTCTTGACCTGAATTTCCTAATATGTTATTGAAGAAACCAAAAGTTACTGAATTCGCAACATCCATTAATTTAGTTGTAAAACTTTCTAAGAAATTTTGTATATAAGATGTTGCATCTGATATTGAATTTAGTATCATGTTTGCTTCTTTAACTACACTTTCTGCTGTATCAAACATACCTTCTAATTGTGATTTTTGTGCAGTATTACTTATATTTTCACTTATAGTTGTAGAAGGATCTACATAAAAATGAGTATATTGTCTATAACCAATAAATACATCAGATTTTAAAGTCATTAATTTATTATATAAATTTGCTAATGTATCTGTAAGTGAAAAAATATTTTTATCTCCAATCTCACTAGGAACAGTATATTTTTGATAAGGCATATAATTTCCCCAATCATAATATTTATATCTGTGTTTACCATCGGGTCCTATAGTATTACCTATACCTAAATACACAGCACATGTTCTACATAATAAATTAACATATCTTATATAAGTTGGATAATCTGCTTTAAAATCATAGTATCTTTGACCATCATCAGCATCAAATGATGCTAATATTGATTGTAATATTTCTTTATTATTTCCACTATTCATATCTCCCATTAATGATGCAAACGCTTTTTTATCTGATTTACTCATATCTGGTAAAAAGTTTGTTGTACCTGGCATTAAAGTTACAATAGGTCTCTCCATAAATATATCTTTTGCAAAACAATAACCGAATGCATGATTCATATCTATACGCATGTCTGCTGTAGGTAGAAATTGATGGGGCATACCAAATATTCTAGTATTTTGATAATCGAAATTCATTTCAGATGTCATTTTTCGTCTAAGATTTTTTGCATAATCTGTAGAAATTTGTTCATAATTACCTATACCCTCACTAACCAATTCCATTAATTCATCAGCTAAAGATTTGTCTTTTTTTTTCTCTTCATCTTCGTCTTCATTGTTATTATCCTTTTTATTGTTATCTTTATCTTTATCATTCTTTTTATTGTTATCTTTTTTATTTGATTGTGCTCTAAACATTGGTCTATTTGCTTTATCTTCTACTGATGCGTAATCTATGATTTCTTGTAATCTTTCTCTATATAAATCTGACATAATTTAAACCTCCTTTAAATATTTTTATATTGGTTGGGTATTAATACCCAACCAATATATTTTTTTTAAATAGTTATGAAACCAGCTATATCTCTAGCAGTTTTATAACTACTATCATTAGTTCCACCTACTCTTTTATTTGAACTTGATATTCTTTTATTACTTCCAGTATATTTACTTACTGGTTCATTTTCTGAATATATTTCTAATTTAGCAGTATGTTCTGCAGTAAGAGCAGTGTTTTTATTTATTTCTTTTATTTCAGTTAACATTTCTATTAAACTATCCACCATAGCACTAGATAATTTTGAATCTTTAGTATTTTGAACTATTGTATTATTTTGTTGTATAGGTCTATTATTATCAATATTATCATATTCCTTAGATAAATCTTTTAATTTTTGTAAACCTTCTCCTAATCCTACGTGAATAAATCCACGTTTACTAAGTTTAGGTGTAGGTTCAGGGTTAGCATATTTATCAACAGTAGGTGTAGCAGCATAATATTTACCATCTCCTCCACCTTTACCTGCATATTTTGTATTAGCAGTATTAGGTATTTTAATTGCTGAACTCTTAGTTCCAGTAGTTGCAGGATTTATTAGGTAAGTATTTCCATCTCCTCCACCTTTACCTATAGCTTCACCAGGACCTTTTCCTTCAGATGTAAATTTATCATACCATTTTCTAGCAAAAGCTTTTCTCTTAGTATTATTAGCTTCATCTGCAGATCTTTCAAAACAATTTTCAAATATGTGTGCAGCTTCTTCTGGGCTACTTGATTGTTTAAATGCTGCCATACCTGAACCTTTTTGTCCTTTAGTACCACAGTAACTATCAAATACACCTGAATGCCAACTTGATGTATCATTTAAATCATCCCAAAGGAATTTCATTTGTACACCAACATCACTCCATGGTTTACCTTCTTGTTGTGCTAGTGCATATAATTTTTGTTGATCTGGTTGCATTAACCATTGGAATAATCCTATAGAGTGGTCATTTGCAGGTCCTTCAGCTGCAGGGTTCAAATTAGATTCTCTTTCAGCATTACCAACAATACCTGCGGCTGCAGCAGAATTACAACCTTGACCTTTAGAATAATTGTATATTTGTTCTGCAACATCGGCTCCACTAACATCTGTTGTTGTACCATTACTACTAGTAGCTGTATTATCAGCGACAGGTGTTGCAAATAAATCTACTTCTTTACCATTAAATACAGATGCTACATAGTTTTGTATAACTTTACTCATTTTATCAAATACACCTAATAATCCTATAGATTCTTGTTGTTGAGTTGATGATGTTGAACTAGTAGAACCACTTGCTGTATAATCTCCATCTACAGTTATTCCATCAGGTATTTTCATATTATCTGTTTTTTCAAATGACCAACATCCTCTCAATCCAGTACCTTTTTTAAATCCTTCATCACTATATGCTTTAGTTCTACTAACACCTCTAGGGTCATTTACTATAATATTACCACTACCATCAACACCGACACCTATAACTATATGACCACTATCAGTAAATGGATAATTTCCAGCACTATCTCCTCCAGGAGATGTACCTGACATAACTACAGGTCTACCTGCTTTTATTTCTTCTTTAATTTTTGATAATACTTCATCTGATTTACCTTTATCACTGCTATATGGTATATTTAATCCGAAATCTTGTGCTACTCGAGTAGGCATAGTCCACATCATACCATTAGAATCCCACACACCTTTTTCTAATCCATATTTTGTCATTGTAACTGGATTTATTATTTTACCGAACATATTAGTTAATAACATAGAATGTGATGTAGGACCACAACCTGCTTTTAATACAGAAGTTCCATCTATTTTTTCAGTATTCCATCTAGGATCTGCTTGAGAGAAATATGCAAAGTTATTTAATGTAGCAGGAATTGAACTACTTGATGATGTATTACTATTATTACTATTACTGTTATTATCATTATTTGATGATTCATCAGCTAATCCAGCATATTCACTTTCTTCATCTCCAAATAGTTGTTCTCCTAAATCTTCATCATCTGTTAAGTAAGGTATTTCCATACCAGTACCATCACCAAAACCAGCTCCACCACCGACAAGTTTACTTTTCAATGCCTTTAACCATACAGGATAGAATGATGATTTAAAATGTATACCATCACTAAGGTGATAATCTGTACCTTGTTTATTTATATCTCTAACGTCTACTAATGTAGAACCTGTTTCTGATGCTATTTCTGATACTATTGGTTGTATTTCTGGTATTGTTTTAGTCCAAGGATCTTTTTTAGCTTCAAAAACTTGATTCAATACAAATTTAGTATTAGGTGAACCTTCTTTAACTTGTTTAATTAATTTAATATAATTTTCTTTAAACCATTGATTTCTATGTTTCTTTTGACTATCAGTTTCATAAAAATATGCAGAGTCATTAGTACCATAATTAGCTATTACCATAGGAGGTTTTTTAGCAACGACTTTACTAACTTGCTTTAATCCTTTTTGTGCAGTATCTCCACCTACAGCTGCAACTCTATCAGCAGGTATTCCACCTGCACTAGAAAATGGTACAGCTATAGAGTCTCCCATAAACATAGCATTATTCCAATCATCTTCAGTAAATGTTCCTATTGCTCCAGATGAACTAGTTGATGATGAACTATTTGCAGCAGGAGCTGAAGATGCAAATAAATCAACTTCTTTACCATTCATTACAGATGCTATATAATTTTGTGCTACTTTATTCATATTTGAGAAAACACCCATTAATTCAACAGATGGTGCTGCTGAACTACCAGATGTTGAAGAATCACCTTCTGTTGCTATAGATGAATTTGGAGTAAATGATTCTCCTGTTGCTATTCCACTAGGAATACTAGAACTACCTGTTTTAGTAAATGACCATGAATGTCTTAATCCAGTACCTTTTTGTATTCCTACATCAGTATATGCTTTAGAACGATCTGCACTTCTAGGGTCATTTATAACAATGTTACCATTACCATCAACACCTACAGCTAATACAATATGACCACTAGGTGTGAATGGTGTATCAGTTCCTCTATCTGAAGCTCTACCTGACATTATAAGTGGATGACCAGATTTAAGTTCAGATTTAACTTCATTTAAAGCACTTGTTGATTTACCATCGATAGATTTATTTATCTTTAATCCAAATTCAGAAGCTACTAATGGAGGCATAGACCATGACATACCGCCACCACTCCATACACCTTTTTTCAATCCCCACTGAGCCATTGTAGCAGGATTTATAACTTTACCAAACATAGTTGTTAACATCATAGCATGTGATGTAGGACCACAACCAGACATTTTAACAGTAGCTCCACCTATAGTAGAACCATTCCATCTTGGATCTACTTGTGAAAAATAAGCATAACCATTTTTACTTGAAGGATAACTACTACTAGAAGATGTAGATGTATCTGCTCCTCCAGCTAAATTTGGATCTATTTCATCATCTTTATCTTTGTTAAATCTTTCTTTTGGATCTTCTTTTTCATCAAATACAGTAGACATTCCTAATTCGTCAGGTTCGTCATCTCTATTTAAGAAATATTGATTATAATAATCTAAATTATCAGCTGCATTTACATAATCTCCACCTAAACCTGCATTACCTGTTCCATATAAACTAACTTCTTTACCATTCATCACGGATGCTATATAATTTTGTGATACTTTATTCATTTTTGAAAATACACCCATTAATTCAACTGATTCTGCAGGAGCAGCACTAGCTGTACTATCTGTAGTTGTTCCACTAGTTGTATTTCCTTCAGAAATATTTCCTATATTAGCCATATAATCTTTAAAGCTCATTCCACCTTTTATTTTTACTCTAGTTTTACCACCAGAAGTATATGTGTCATAATAATTAAGTGGGTCAACACCATTTTTAGCTTTACTTGTTCCACCTTTTAATACTTCAAAATGTATATGTGGTCCAGATACTTCACCTGTTGCTCCAGATACACCTATATTTTGACCCATTTTAACACTATCACCTTTTTTAACACTTTTACTCTTCATGTGTGCTATACGATAATATGTGCTAGGATCTGATGTTTGAACACATAAAGAATTACCATATGAATAATGTTCATTTTCACTTACAACTTTACCTGATTTTGGTGCATAAACTGGTTGATAATGTACATTATAGTCTAGTGCCCCATGGTTACCATTACCATTAGCATATTTACCTCTCTTTTCACCAAAATATGATGTGATTCCTCCTAATTCAGGATCACAGAAATAACCCCATTCTACAGATGCATTTCCTTTAGTAGGATCTCCATCTAGTCCTGCATTATTATCTTGCATCATAGCTATATTGTATATACCTAAATCTTTCATAGCCATTGTTTTATAGATACTTGTATCTATATCTTCCATTGTTCCAGATGAAGGTAAATCTTTAATTTTCAACTGATTAGATAATCCGTAAGACATTGTTTTTGTTATACCTGGTAAAACATCTTGTAAATCATAAAATCTACTAAATTCTTTACCTTTTGGATCTTGAACAAATACTTTATTTCCAACCATTTTAGATAAAGTTATTATATGACCATCTTTAGTATATGGAGAATTAGCACTCATACTTCTACCAGAAACAACAACAGGTATTCCTTTTTTAAGTTTATTTCTAATAAAATTGCTATAATTTGAAGTTGTTTCTTCATAATTCATATTAAGTTTATCTGCTATTGTTGGGAATAATGAATATGTTGCATATCCTGGTAATTGATCTCTACCTAATGTTGCTATAGCTTCAGGAGTAACCATTTGACCAGTTAATTGAGATATTGCCATAGCTATTGATGTAGGTCCACAACCAGCATCTTTCATAGTTTTATTACCTATCATTGTACTACCCCAACGACTATCTCCTTGACTATAAAATACCATTCTAGTAGAAGATTTATTAATATTATTTGTTGTATTATTAGTTTGTGGTGTTGTTATATAATCTGATTGACTTGGAGAATACTTTTCATAATTTAATTTTCTTAAAAAGTTTTTATCCTGTTCAGTCATACCAGAACCACCAGCATGGTCATCTTCTTTAGTTGTATCATTATCCTTATCCTTATTATTACTAGTATCGTTATCCTTATTATTTTTATTTTTATCATTTCCAGTAATAGCACCTATTACATTTCCTGCAATATCTTTAGCTACATCTACAGGAGTCTTAGGAGTACCATCCTCGTTAGTAGGATTATTTACTACATCTGCAATACCTCCTATTATACCACCTCCACTATTTGATACTGAACCTGAAGATGCATTTACATTTGCACCATTCATTATTTTAAGCATTGAACCCATTTTACTATTAAACATAGTAAATGTTTTCTTAGTAGAACGTTGGAATTTTTTCACTTGTTTATCTAATTCTTTACTCATACTCTTAGTACTTTTATCCATCTTTTTACTAGAAGATTTATAAGTGTCACTTAAAGTTTTTTGTTGTTTTGAAAAAGATTTAGATACAAGTAATTGAGATTTAGTCATATCATTTGCCATTTCATCAGTAGAATCTTCATTAATATTAATAATACCTTCTGCAGTTTTTCCACCAGTAGTTTGTGTTCCGTTAGTACTTGTTTTAGTACCTGTTGTTTTACCAAATAAAGCAGCAATTGCATTTTTAAAATTAATTTTACTGTTTTCATCTTGTTGTTTTAAATCTTCTTCATTTGGTGTAGGTTTAACAGCTGTGTCTGATTGAACCATAGTTTTAGCTGTTTTAGCAGGTATATAAGTTTTAAGTGTATTTAATGCTGAATTACCTGAACCATCACTTGTTCTTTCATATTTAACTTTACTATCTGGATTTATTTGAGTTTCATATTCAGATGGATCTCCTCCTAAACCTGCATATCTAGTGTTCTCACTTTCAGTTTTAGATGCTGTTGTCTGAGTTTTTTGTTTATTTTTTGAACCAGTAGTTTTATTACTTTCGTTTTCTTTATCTTCATCATTTCCTCCTCCAGTGAAGAAATTAGCAATACCTTTACCTACTCCTGTTATGCCTCCCCAAACTTTTGATCCGAAACCTTTAATACCTCTCCATATTTTTGCACCAAATAATGGATTATATTGGTCAGCATATGCAGATCTACTATATTGTGTTTTTTCAGTTTCATTAACATAATTTATAATTATAGTTTGTTGATCTTCTGCAGATATACCCATAGAAGTCATATCTATTTTTCTAGGATCGTTTCCTTTGAATTTAGACCAATCAGCACCAGCAGCTTGAACTGCTTGTTTATATCCCATAGTAGTAGATGCATCTTTTATTTTACTATCAAAATTACTAGCATTTCCACCAATACATTCATAGATTTTTACAGCAATTTCTCTTAAAAATGATACATCCCACATAACTTTACTTATGTCATTTGCTAACCAAATTAAACCTAACCATGAAAAATTAGTTATACCTTGTAATACAGATGATACTGTTTTCATTTTACTATCTACCATATTTTCAGGTACTTGGAATAAGTTAGCAGTATTTCCTTTAGTCCAACCTGTAGTAACATCATAAATTGTCATTAAACCTTGAGCTATCCATCCAACTACTGGTATAGATTTAGCAGCATCTTCTCCAATTTCTGCACATATTTTTGTACCAAATTTTTTAATTATTTTTGGTGCAGCACTCATCATTTTCTTAACAATTTTTTCAAAAACATCAGTAAGAACTATCTTACTAGCTTTTTCACCAGTTTCTTTTGCTATTTTTTCTTGTACAACTCCAGCAAGAGATTTACCAGCACTTATTAATTTATCACCGAATTTACCCATAAGAGTTTTTGAATCTTTTATAACTTTAGGTGAATTTTCAGCAACTTGTTCTGTTCCTTCTTGTAATGCAGTTTTAGCAACTTTTTTTGTTGTTTTGTTAGAAATCATATCACTTAATTTACTTTTTGTAGATTTACCAAAATCTTTAGCAATGTTGCCTCCTTTACTAAGTGCAGATTTACCAAAATCTTTAACAGCTTTGCCTCCTTTACTAAGTGCAGATTTACCAAAATCTTTAACAGTAGTAAGACCAGATTTAACAGCTCTACCTGGAGCTGTATTGGCTAATTTACTAACACCTCGTTTTATTGCATTTGTAGCACGTATAGCAACACGACCTCTTTTTTCACCATTCTTAACAAAATCTTTAGCAATAACTTTGGCTCCACTTTTTACAACTTGTGCTTTTGTACCACCACTAACATAAGTACCATCTGGATTTTGTCTATCTTCATGATTTTGCCCGTCGACATAATTAAGAAGATCATTGATAGTTGTATTTCCATCACCAAAGAATCCCATTAATTGAGCAATTAATGCTCCTATACCTAAAACACCAGCAATTTTAAGAAGACCAGATATCCATCCTCCACCAAAGAATGAACCTATTAAGCCGTTATTTCCAAATAATTTTTCCCACCAACTAGTTGTCTTTTTATCCTCTTTATTTGATTTTTGTAAAGCTTTTAATATTGCAGCTTGGTATTTCATATCTTCTTCATGTTGTTTTTCTTGTTCCCATTTTGCTTGTAACCAATCAACATTTTTTCTAGAAACAAAAGCTCTACGTTCATCATTTAATTCAGCAGTATCTCTTTTTTCTTCTAATTCTGTTTTTCCATATCTATTATCAGAACGATCTCTTTCATCTTCTTTTTTGAATTTAGTCATCATTCTTCCAAGAAAACCTTGTTTTTTACCATCTTTAGAACCAAATAATTTATCGACTAAAGAATGTTTTTTATTTTTATTACCTTTTTCATCAGATATTTTAGATTCGGGTTCATCTTCTTCTAAATCTTCACCAATATCTCTTAAATCATCTGCTCCTTCTTTAGGAACAACCATTTCTCCTTCATGTAAGTTAGCAATATAATCATCTTCTGGAACTTTATCTAAACCTTCAGCATGTGAATTTGTAGATCTTAATTCTTCAAGTTTTTTCTTATAGTAATCTTTTAACCATTGTTCTGATTCAGAACCTTTATGTTTACTTAATGTGTTATAAATTGCTTTTGTTCTATCTTTACTAGATAATTTATCTACACTTATATCATTAAGTATTGTGTCAGTTTTATTACCGAAAAACCAATTTTTTATTTTGCTAAATATTGTTTTATTACTGTTATTTTCTTCTTGTGAGTTAGTTTCAGTATTTTCTTCTGTATTATCATTATTTGTTTCTTGTGTATTACTTGATGTTTTATTAGAATTAGATGATGGTGGAGTATCTACATTCTCACCATTACCTTGTCTTATTAATAAATCTAATCTTTCTAATAATGATTTTTTAATTTCTTCTAATTGGTTTCTTCTTTCAATATCAATTGAAGGAATTCTTTGCATTATATTTTCTATTGCTGAGATATTGTTACTAACAATTTCTGTTTGTTCTGCTATTTCTTGAGTTTTAATAGTATTTTGTTCATCCATCCATTCTTTTCTTGCTTTTACTTCTTCTTCATGTTTTTGTTTTTGTTTTTTACTAGCCCATTTCCAATTGTGTTTTTTACCATATTCACGATCTTCTTCATATTGTTTTCTCATATCTTCTATTTGTTGTCTTCTTCTATCACGTTCTTCTTGTTTCTTTTGTTCTCTTTCTTCTTCTTTTTGTTTATATTCATCACTCATATAGAAGATATTGTCTTTATACGCCTGTTTTCTATTTCTCCATGTTTTAACAGTACCTCTAATAAATCCATATTCTTCTCTATTTTTTTTCATTTCACTCTTTCTAACATGTCGTTTATTGAACATATTAGCAGTTCCACCAAGAATTCCTGTAGCTAATTTAATAGGTAATGAAACCATTGTACCTAAAACTTTTCCTACCATAGAAAGAGCTTTACTGAATAATTTTTTCAAAGGGTCAACTACATATTTTTCTAATTTTTCACCAAATGGTTTTATTACGTTATCATTAAGAGCACCTATAACACCATCTGTTATACTATGCCATACTTCACCCATCTTAGCTTTAGCATCATCTACTACAAATCTAAATGCTTGAGTTAATGGAGCAAATGCTTTTCTAAATGGATCAACTATTTTATCTTCAACAAAATAAAGCATATTATCTTTAATAACATTTGCTTGTATTTTAAATGGTGTAACAACTGTTGTTTGGAACCAGTTTGTAAATTGAGTTAATAAACCACCGTAACGTTTACCATCAACTTCTTTATCACCAAATAACCATTTTTGGAATTTATCAGTAGATGCTAATATTCCTCCAGCAAGACCTAACATAGCACCCATAATTGGACCACCAGGTAATAATAATGAAGGCAATAGACCAATACCTTGACCTAATCCAATCATTATACCTGAACCTCCTAGGAATGTAGCTAATTTAGGATCTATTTTTCTACCCTCACCAGAAATTTTATCTTTAAATGATTTCATGAATTTACCATTCATTATACTTCTTTTATCTTTATCTTTGAAATCTTCACCGAATAACCATTCTTGGAATTTATCAGTAGAAGAAACTATTCCCATACCTGCTCCTAATAATGAACCAGTAATAGGACCACCAGGTAAAAAGAAGAATGGTAATAAACCAACACCAGCACCAACAGCTCCACCTATTTTTATTCCTTTAGAATGATCTTTAACCATATCTTGTATAGATTTAGGTATAAATCCTCCCATTCTTTTTCCTTCTTGATCTTTTTCACCAAATAACCATTTATTAAATGTTTCAGATTGTCTAAGAAAACTATATGCAGTACTAGTTAACATTGCAGTAATAGGACCACCTGGCATTATTAAACTACCTAATAATCCAACTTTAGCAGCAACTGCAGTTTTAACACCTGTAATAACTGCACCTCTACCTATAGATCTAGGTAATCTTTCTTTAATTTTATTACCAATGCTTCCTAATGTTTCTTGCATATCTTCTTTAGAAACACCTTTTTGACCAAACATCATAATTTTGAATTGTTTAAAACCATCCATGAAATTATCTGTTATTGTTTGAAAAATACTTTTATCACTATCTCCTTTTTTTTCATCAACTTTACCTATGATTTTATCAAAACCTTTTTTGATTTTATCAATAAGTCCACCATCAGTTTTAATAATTTGACCGTTAGAACCTCTATATGCTCTACCTGTAAAATATGATAAAACTCCTTTAAAAGTATCTTTAATTGTACCTATGATTCCTCCAAATTTATCTCTATTCTCATCAGTATTTATTCTATCTTTAACATATTCAAATAGTTCTTCTTCTGTAGTATCAGCATTTATTTTTCCATTAAATAATATTTGATATACAGCATTATCTATAGCATCAGTTGCTTTATTTACTGCAACACCAATTCCACCTAATCCATTAGCAGCTAATTTATCAGCTACCTTTCTACTTATAAAATTATGCTTATTATCTTTATAGTCTTTATTTCTATAATCTTTACTTGCATTTACAGCTAATTTTCTTAATTCCTCGCTAGATAAATTTCCAAACCATTCCAATGAACCTTCTCTAATACCATTTTCATCTGTATTTCCAGATAAAATATTATTTGAATTACTAGTATTATTTCTACCTTCCATTAATCGTATTTGTTGTTCATATTGTTCTTTGTATTCTTTTCGTTTATTTACTATTTTTTCATGTTCTGCTTTGATATCTTCATTAGGATTACCTCTATTGTATTTAGGATAAACAACAATACCTCTAGCTAACATTAACATGATATTAGATAATATTTCTTCAGTACCACCATAACCTCTCATTAAAGGAGTTTTAGAATGATCGTACATTAATCTACCGTTATCATCATAAATAGAATTATTTTTAAAAGTACTATAATTATATCTACTAGTATCCCTTCTTATTTCATTCATAAATTGATTAGAATTAACTCTACTGTCAGCTATCATACTACTTGCCATTTTACTTAAATCTTGTTTTGACATTTGTCCCATGACTGCTCTAAATAATGCACGTGTAGTTTCATCCCAATCAAATTTATCTTGTAAATCATCAATTTTTATACCATCCATATCTTCAGTTATAAATGGATTTATAACTGAACCCTGTTTAGTCATTTTACTTAGGTATTCTTCTAATTTCTTATTCATTTCAGTTTCTAATTCATATGTTGCTCCCATTTTACTAAGAATAGAAGTAAAATTATTAGTTATTTCTTTATAACCAGAAACTTCTTGTTCTCTTAATTTTGCATCAAAATTTTTCTTAACTTGATCTATAGATGAAAATTTACCTGTATTCATATCATATATTCTTTCAGGAGCTCCAGTAACAGCAGATTCTATTCTTCTTAAGTATGTTGGTATTACTTCAGTTAATACTTTATTAGCTACACCATTCCAAGGCATTTCATTTTTATAAAATTTATCAAGTGATACATTTTGATCGTATTTCATTTTACTATTAAATGTTTTAAATAAGAATTTGAATATTTTATTATCTGAATCTTCGAAACTATTAACTTTAGCCATCATTGCAGGTATTAATGCACTTAATGATTTATCTAAACTTCCTGCTATTTCCCCTGCTATAGGTTTTACTATTTTCTTTAAACCAAATCCCATCATAGTACCTAGAGGATTTTTAACAAATTGATTAAGTACAGTAGTATCTTTTGCCATATCAACTACTTGTGATGCAACCAAACTTTCGTCTTTCATATTTTGTATATTTGATTTTATTCTGTCCTTATATTTATCAAATTTAACATTACCTCTATAAGTATATAAACTATCAACTATACTATCATCTGGTATATCTTCTATACGTGGCATTTTTCCACCAGACAGTTTTTCTTCAAATTTAGTCATAAAATCATCATAGAATTTTATAGATGCAGCATAATATTTAGCAGTAGAATCATTATGAAATTGAACTATTAATCCCATATTTTGATTTATTGATTCAAGTCCACCACTAACAGTATTAAATAACCTATTATCAAACATCATTTTTTCTGTAGCCAGTGCTCTACTTTCAGTTGAAGCAGCATCAATTGCTTCAACAGTTGCTTGTGCACTACCAGCAACAACATTTGCTAATGGCATCATATCTATTACATTTCTAACAGTATTATTTTTATTTATAGTAACATTATTATTGCCATCATCAAATGCATTATCATCATTATCATCAAAAAATTCAACTCCGTCATCAAAAAACATACCGTCATCATCATCAAATTTGAATTCATCAAATTCGTCATTAGTATATAATCTATCTTTATTATATATCTTACCTGATTTAATATCATCTAAGGTATTACGTAACATTCTTTTTCCCATTTGAATTTGTGGGATTTGTTTTAATTGTCTACTCACCATATTTCTAGAAGTTATATTTTTACGCATATCTTGAACCATTCTCATAGTATCAGATGCATTTTGTTCCATGAAATTAGCAGTGTTAGGCATTAATTCTTTAACTAAATCAGTAGTAGCAAAACCCATACTTTTAGCAACATTTGTAAACCATGAAGCTTCTATTGGGCTTTTTCTAATTCTTTGTTTTATACTAACATGTTCATTTCTTGCCATAATTATCATTCCTTTCTTAATAATTTAATTACTTCTCTTAGTTAATTGTTTTTTATATATAATTGAACAACTGTAAAAGATAGAATTTTCAATTATATATTATAATGATGAGTAAAGTTATAGTTGTTTATAATATTATAGACGCTATAACAATATAGTAAATAAATAATTAGGAGGTATGTTTAATGAAAACATATAATGAATTAAGAGATGAAATAAAAGCTAAAATGGAAGAAGGAGGAAGAAGAACTTTTTCTAAAGAAGAGTTTAATGATTTAACTAAAGCTTATTTAAATGATGTAGATAATAAAACAACAATAGTTAGAAAAGTAGGTAATGAAGTTAAAGAAGAAGATATATATCCTGTTCTTGATTTTAGAAAAAGATTTCTATTTAACTTATTAACTGACTTTGGCGTAGATAAACAAGAAGCAGCTAAAGTCATGACTAATGATTATAAGTTAAAAAATACTGAAGCATTATATCCTATAGCTTCAGAAATAATATTAAATTATTTAGAAACTGGTAAGAAATTTTCATTCTTACCAAGAAAAGATTTAGTTTGTAGTTTAACTCTTCATGAATTTGAAGAAGAAACTAAAATAAATAAAGCTCCAGGTAAAGAAGGAGAAATTCCAACTTTATATAGAGCACATAAAAAAATAAAGGCAGAATCAAACTGCCCAAGTTGGTTAAAAGAAGTTATAAAATAGTTTTAAAAAACTATTTAAAAATAAATCAGTCCTAGTTTAGATAATCGGTGAACATGTTGTTCACCGATTATTTTTTTTTATTTAATTTATACTAAAACAATTAATCAAGAATAAAAAAATTGAGAGGAGATTTTGATATTATGATTACAGAAATTATAAAAAGAGATGGTAGAATAGAAAAATTTGATATGGAAAAAATAGAAATAGCAATAAATAAAGCATGCAATGATGGGATGATAGAATTAAAAAATAGAAAAGGTTTCTTCGAAGATGTTCAAGAAATGGTTAATAAATCTGATATAGAAAGAATGCCTATTGAATATATTCATAGACTTGTAATAGATGTATTAAGAAAAAATGATGAGTATGAGGTAGCAAATAACTATCAATACTACAGAGAAGAAAGAAATAAAATAAGAGATAAAAAATCAAATATAATGAGTACAATAAAAGCATTAGGGGAAGAAACTGATAGAGATAATGGTAATGTAGGAAACAATTTCTCTGCTAAATTATTAAGAATAGCAAGTGAAGCTAATAAATGGTGTATGTTAGCACAAATGGATAAAGAAATGGCTAAACACCATGAAACTGGGGATTATCACATTCATGATTTAGATAGTTTTAATTTAACTATAAATTGCCTTCATGTTCCAACTAAAAAATTATTAATGGAAGGTTTCAATACAGGTTATGGAACTTTAAATAGACCAAAAAGAATAGATTCTGCAGCAATGTTATCTTGTATAATATTACAATCAAGTCAAAATGATATGTTTGGTGGTCAAAGTCATCCTAATTTTGATAATGATATGGGACCATTTGTAGAAATAACTAGAGAATATGAAAGAAAATTGTATAGAGATAAAGGTTTAGAACCTAATGAAGATGACGTTGAATATAGAACAAGAATTAGAGTAGAACAAGCAATGCAAAGTATAGTTTGTAATTTAAACACAATGCATTCTAGAGCAGGTTCACAAGTTCCTTTTTCAAGTATAAATTTAGGTATACCTCAAGGAACTGAAAAAGAACAATCAGATGCAGCTTTAATATGTGAATGCTTTTTAAAAGCATATATGACTGGAATGGGTAAAAATGAAGCTTGTATATTCCCTAATATAATATTTAGAGTTAAAGACGGTGTTAATAAGAAACCAGAGGATCCATATTATTATTTATTTGAATTAGCATGTGAATCAGCATCTAAGAGAATGAATCCAACATTCTGTAATATAGATGCTTCATTTAATCTCCCTTTCTATGAAAAAAATATAATAACAGCAATTATGGGTTGTAGAACTAGAACTATGGAAAATATTAATGGTGAAGCAACTCCAATAGGAAGAGGTAATATAGCACCAGTAACTATGAATTTAGTTAAATTATCAATACGAGCAGGTAGAGGTAATATAAATAAATTCTTTGAATTATTAGATGAATTGTTAGTAGAATCTGAAAAGAATTTACTTTATAGATATGACACATTGAAAAAATTGAAAGTAAAAGATTTACCGTTTGTAGCAGGTCAACATTTAATGATGGGTTCTGAAGGATTAGAAAATGATGATTCAATAGAACCAATATTAAAACAAGGAACTTGGGCAATAGGTTTCTTAGGTTTAGCAGAATGTTTAACAATGTTAACAGGTCATCATCATGGTGAAACAGAAGAAGCTAAAGAATTAGGTTTAAAAATAGTAAAACATATAAGAGAATTTACTGATAGTTTAAAAGAAAAACATCATTTGAATTTTAGCTGTTATGCATCACCTGCAGAAGGTTTAAGTGGTAGATTTCCTAAAATAGATAGATTAAAATATGGAGTTATTGAAGGAGTTACAGATAAAGATTATTATACGAATTCATTCCATATTCCTGTTGGAACTAATATATCTATAACAGATAAGATTGAAATAGAAGCTCCATATCATAAATTATGTAATGGTGGTCATATATCATATATAGAATTAGATAATTATCCTACAGGAAAACAAATAGAAAGCATAGTTAGTAAATCATTTACACATACTGATATGGATTATATGGGAATAAATTTCCATATTAGATATTGTAGAAATTGTCAAGAATATTTAAATGAAGATGAAGAAGAATGCCCTGTTTGTGGTTCAACAAGTATCCAAGGTATATCTAGAATTACTGGTTATCTAGTATTAGATGATAGATTTGGTGAAGGTAAAAAGGCAGAAAGAGCTGACAGAGTATCTCACACTTCAGGTAATTTAGTTTATTATAGTATAGGTAAAGGTGGTAATAATGAAAAATAAAACAACAATTACTGATGTTGATATTGGTAGATATAGTTTAAGGTTTAAAGAACCTTATGAAATAGAGTATGATTTTAATATAAAAGATAATATAGAAATTATTATTAGAGATGGTATATTTGGATATGTAGAATCAAACATATCATTAGAAGATGCTTTGTTAAAATTCAAATATTGTGTAGTTAAAATGTGGAGAAAATATGTCGAAGAAGATAATGGAATCCACACAAGAAATATTTTAATTCAATTATTAGAACCTATTCAAATATTAAAAGAGGAATATTCTCCTATTGAATTTATTGAATTATTGGGTTTAGATAATGATAGTAAACAGATGACAATTGATGTTTTAAATCAATTAAATGATAGTTTTAAACAATTTGGGTATCATATTGTATTAAAAATAGGGGTTGATGATTAATATGAAAATTCGATTGGCAGGTATTATTGAAAATAGTATAAATAATGGTGAAGGAATAAGAAAAGTAATATTTGCTCAAGGATGCAAACATCATTGCAAAGGATGTTTTAATCCATCTACACATGATTTTAATGGAGGTTATGAATGCGATACTGATAAAATAATTGAACGTATAAATAATGATTATATGATAGATGGTGTAACATTTAGTGGTGGAGATCCTTTTGAACAAGCAGAAGCCTTCGCTGAAATAGCAAAGAATATAAATCCAGAATTAAATATATGGTGTTATACTGGATACACATTACAAGAAATAATAGATAAAGCAAATGAAAAACCTGAATGGGTTGATTTATTAACTCATATAGATGTATTAGTAGATGGTAAATTTGAAGAAGATAAAAAAGATAGAAATTTAAAATTTAAGGGTTCAAGTAACCAAAATATAATCCAATTAAGATAAATAAAATGGAGGTAAATGATAATGATAGAAAAAAATAATCATTATTATCTGTTAATTAAAAATGCTACAGGAAAAGACAAAATTAATTTAATAAATAAAGAGATAGAAAGATGTTATGAGATATTAACTCATATAATAAAAACATCAAAATTAAATACAGAAAAATCATCTGAACAAATTAAACAAGGAATACAAGAATTTTTAAATTATTTAGATGAATTAGAATATATAACGAATGAAGAGGAAAAGAGAAAATCTTTATTTAATGAAACTAAAGTCTACATTATTATGTTACAATTATTATCAAATAATTTATAAATAAAATGCAGAGATTAATTTCTCTGCATTTTAAAAACCATATATGTAAAAGGTGTATAAAATAATTATATATTATATAAATGATAATAATAAAAAAGGAGTGAGTTATATATGATAAAAAAGGATAACTTTTATGAAATGAATAAAAAATATTCAAAATTAGGTATGGAAGGTTTCACTTTCGATTTCATTAGAAATTCATATCATAATATTTACCAAAAACAAATTCAAAAACAAAGATATAGTTTAACACGATTAGTAGGTCAAAAAATAAAATGTCAAGCATTATTATTACCAGGAATTAGAACTAAGATAAAAAAACGTAATGGTGAAGAAATGACTATGAGAACATTGATAAATGTTAATTATAAAGGTAAATTGGTAGCAGATCATATTCAAGTAAATTTATATGGAGAAACTCCATATGATGATAAACAATGGGATGTAGATGATAGTGATTGTACTAAGCGTATAGATATCGTAGGAATAGTATATGGCTATATGGAAGGAGGTGACAGAAAGTTTTCAATAGCTCTAACAGAAAAACCTAGATTTCAAGATGATAAAATAATGATAAATCATGTTTTAAAATATCATGAACATCTAGATGATATATTATATATGGAAATATGTCGTCAAGGATTAGTTGACTATTCTTTATCAACTAAAAAATTATTAATAAAAAGAATGAGAGACAGAATAAATGAATTAACAATGCCATGAATTACCACATGATTTTTTATGGAATTATTTAATAAATCAATTCACATTAAACAGATTAAGTATATATATGGAAGAACAAAATATTGATTTATATTTAGATTATTTAACAACATTACAATGTGATTTATTGATAAATATAATGGCTTATTTATTAACAATATTTGAATCAGATATAAATATATTTAATTTATATAATATATTTAAATTAATAGTAATACTATGTTCCAAAGCACAATGTATAAAATCATTTGGATATCATGATGATAATTTCGATAAATTCTGTACACAATTTGATATGAGTGATATTTTTGGAGAACGTGGATGGTTAATAATTAAACACAATGTTAAGAATTATAAATTAACAGACAACGATTTAGATTTAAGTAATTATGGAGAATTGAAATTCACATCTGAATGGACTAGAGCAGCTTGTGCATCTTATTATTTATCAGAAATAAAAAATAATAAATATAGTAACAATAATGTAAAAGATAAATAAAATAAATATATATTATATAAATGAAGAGATATGGTAAATCACCATATCTCTAATTTTTATATTTTTAATGGAGGTATTAATATGACTTTTGAAAAATTAGTAGATAACATTATTGATAAATTATTCAACGATATGTTGAATAGAGGACAATTTATTGATGATAATGCTAAACAAGAAATTAGAAAATCTTGGAAAAATATAATAATAACTCAGTGTCAAAATATCCAAGAAGTTGAAACTGATGATATATTGAAACAAATAATTTTGGATTATTTTAAACAAGGAGGATTTAAATGTCAATAGATTATAAAGAAATAACTAATTTAATAAATGAAAATGGTTTAAATTTTATACGTATTCATTTATTATCTACAGTAATAAAATATGAAGAAATAATAAAAGAAGAAATTAGTAATTCTAAAACAACTAATGTTATTGATATAATAAATAAAAACATTGGTTGCATGAAAGAATATATTAATGATAAATATGCATCATTAATATTTACAGATAAAGAACATGTAAATAAAATTGAAAAATTTTATGATGATGTTAATAAAATATTTTTAAATAAATTAATTTAATAAAAAACTAGGAGGTAATGTTAATATGTATTTTAATAATGTGAATATGGATTCAATAAGTGTTTTAGGTACTGTAAGAGTAATGAATTTTAAAGGTTATGCTATTCATTATTATACAGGATTATTAAAAAATGAAGTTTATATATCTGTAATGGATGTTATAGATATAATGAAACATCATTTTAACAAAAAGATAGGAACTTTTTATGTAAGTAAAATATTAATTGATGCTGGTATAATTCCTAATTACGTTAAAGTTCAAGGTGATGATTTTATAGATGATTATGTAAATAATCAATGTGTGTTATACACAGGAATTTTAAAAGTATGTGATTATTATGGATTACAACAATTAAAATCATTTTTACAAGAAGCTGTAAAAATGATAGATGATATAGGAGTATATATAGAAGATTTAAAATATGTTTATAATAAAAAATATAATAACGAAATGAATGTATCTGATGAACTTCGTATGCAAGATATAGAAACTTATGTTTACAATAATGATTCATATTATTGTAACGAACCTTCTGTATACGAAACAATTGTCGATAAGATTTCATTCTTAGTATTTGGTACAGATATGTCTCAATTAAGATGGAATCTTGGATTATATAGTAATCAAAAAGTTAGTGATAGTATTACTGATGACGAATTCAATGAAGTTGCTGTAGCTTCTAAAATGTTTTCATATCTATTATCTTGTAATTTCAATTTAGATATAGATTATATGGCATTTCTAGTAAATAACGTTTTAGAATTAAAATGTAGAAATAAAAAGACAAAACGTAGTAATATTGCAGATATAACAACAGGAGAATATGAAAAAGAATCAGATAATATATATGCTGATATGTTTAATAATGTTCAAGTATTAAATGAACATAATGACCCAGATGTAGATGATTTCTATAGATATATGTAGATAAAATATAAGGTATATGGAAAAATCCATATACCTTATATTTTTTTTATTTTTTACCTTCATAAATATCTTTTAATTGTCTACTTAATTCAATTAATAATTTATTACCCATCATCATGTATTGACAACTAACTATACCTCTTGCTATTATTGAATTACAACTTAAAACAGCACCTATTTTTTCATCAGGTCTAAATGCTGTATATGCTTCTTGACCTTCAGGTATAACGTTAGTAATTATAGTTTTAAGAGCACTAAAGAAAACTATTTTATCCCCTGCTCCCAATTCATCATGAATCTTTATATAGAATTCTATTAAGACACCATCATTTAATGCAACACCTTTGAATTTACCATCATTTGTAGTTTTTACTGTTTCAGTATTTTCATTAAATAACATATTACATTTTACTAATGGATTATTACTTTTATCATATTTTTCTAATAATTTTCTTCTATCTTTAATTCTATTATAATGTTTATTAACAACTTTTCTTAATGAAGGTGAAAGGTCATTTAAACTAACAGATGAATATACTTTTATATCTTCTATTACTCCAGAGTATTTAGTTTTAACTTTTTCTTTATTATTCATCATTATATCTTCTTTCATATCTTCACCGACATTAGATAATAAAACATTTAGTGAATCTTCATCGAATGATTGTTCAAATCTAATTAATTCATCTCCAGATTGAACTGTATCACCTATTTTAACCATGTAATCAACGTTTGTATTTGGTCCTAATACTACTTGTTTTTGCATTACTATTTCAGAAGCCATATCTCTTGAAACTTGTTTAGTAACATAAGATGAATCTTCAAATGTTGCTGCAGAAGAAAGTAATGCTATTTTTTCTAATGTACCTATATTAAATTGATTACCAAAATGTTCACTATTAGTAAAGAAATCTCTATCTTGAGCTAATATATCATTCTTTTTAAATATGTCACCTTTTTTATAATTAGGAATCATTTTTTTACTTAAATAAAAACCACCTGCACCATTTTTAGCAATTCTACTATTGATTGATATAGCATCAGATTCTCCATTTTTATATTCAACTATCATTAATCCAGTATCGTCATTTAATTCAACAACTTTACCATCATCTTTTGCAATAAAAGACCAGTCTTTTGATAAATGATATTGTATTGCTTTTTCGGCACCATTTGTTATTAATGATGGTGATGATTTTGATACTGGTGTTAAGTGAGTTGATTGTTTTGTAGACATTGCAGTTCTCATACCATCATCTCTTTGTACACCTCCAGTTGTCAACATTTCAGCAGGACCAAATAAATTTACATCATTATACTCATCTAGACGATTATCCATAGCTTTATTATCAACAAAACCCCTAACATCACTAATAGGTGGTTCCATTGTTAATACTCTTTGTATTCCAACATTATTATCAGGTGAAGAACTTATAGTATAGACTCCAGTCATTGATTTATGAAATGAACGTTGAACTTTTGTATATGCTTCTTCCAAGTTACAACCAGATGGACCTTTTTTAGTAGCACCATGTAATTTTTGCATTTCAACTATTGGATTAAGTTCACTATAATCTTCAACTATAGTTTGGGCTAATATATCTTTAATTAAAGCATCTTTTCTTATTGATATTTTTCTAGGATTTCTATGATTTGCTGTAGCTTTATATTGTTCATAAGAAGATGCAATAAGTTTATAAAGTCTAGCAGGTATAAGTTCAGCTGATCTAAATCTAAATGATCTTATATCTAATTCTGTTCTAAATTGATTATCAACTAATAATTCATTAGCATAAAGTACTAATCCTGTTAAATCAGTTGGTAAAGAAAGTTTTTGTAAAACTTCTAAAGTTATAGGATCTATAAAATTGTCGAAGAAATTACTAAAAGCATTAGCAATATTTCTTCTACCATAAATTGATTCAAATATATCTTGATATGTTAATACATCATTAAAATCATCAAATGAATAATTTTTAGTAGGTATTTCTAATAACCCATTTAACAATAATGAATTTTTAAAAGGAACGCCACTAAATATCACCAAATAACCATCATTGAATTCAACAATACTTTCATTTAAAGATGTTCTAGGTCTAGTATCTGAAAAATAATAATCAGCCTTAATTCGGTTAAGTATATTTGATAAACCATTTTTATAAGCAAGTAATAATATTGTAGGAACATACTTATTCATTATTTTTACTCTAGTATACATATATTTTTTACCAGCACTTTGTTTTGAAATTTCATCTTTTAACTGAGGAGATTTAGATAACATAAAATCAATCAAAGACATTTTTGTATCAATACTGTTATTAAAATTAGTTTGATATACTGTATTTGTATCAAAATTCACATAATAGAAAACATTTTTATTACCTTTTCCAACAGGTAATATTTTACTATCAACTAATTTTTCATATTCATCTATTTTATTTTTAGGAACACTATCTAAAAATAATTGTCTTATTTCTGATTGATTAAAATAAAATTTAATATCTCCTATTGTTATTTCTTTAAAATTGCATGATAAATCATCATAATCTATAATTGTAAGATATTTAGTATTTTCTTTATCATATTTACCATTAATAACTTTTATTCCTTTTATTGGAGAATTTAAAGCTTTTTTAAGTTTTTCATTTAGTGATGATACTTTAGAACCATATCTATATACGAATAACTTATTGTAATTTGATACTAATTGAACAGTATCTCCAGATACTTTTACAACAGGTAACATTAATTGTTGATTATTTATATATTTTTTATTTCCACCTATCCATAAGAAACGATTATCTATAAATTTAGGAACATCAAATACTAATCTATGTCTAACTCTTAAACTATCTTCTAAATCAATAGTATACGTATCTTTATAATTATTAATATCAGATGAATCTTCAACTTTAATATTTCTTACATATATTTGAATATCATCTTTATCTGATAAACAAGTAACTGCACTAAGAATATCTTTCTTCATCATATTTTCAACATAATCTTTATTTATATTAGGATATCTAACTTCAGTAACATTTTTATTTATAGTATCAACACTTTTACTGATATCATTCACTTCTATTTTAACATCATCTGTTGATACTGATAGAATATCACCCAAAGTCTTTCCTTGTACATCTAATGTTAATTGTTTTTCTCTTAACAATTCATCTCTTTTAGATGATGCTGATGATTTCATAGCTATAGATTTTTTTTCTTTTGCTACTTCTTTTAATATTTCAGTATTAGCAGTAATAATATTTTCAATATCTTCTGTATTAGGAGCAACTCCTCCAGAACCTTGTTCTTCATCTAATTGTTCGATTGCTTTTTGAACAGCATCATTAACTTTTTCTTTAACACTATCAGGAACTTCTCCTGTTACAGCACTATATTTACCTAATATAGCATCAGTTATTGAAGATACTCTTAAATCCATATTATAAATTCTTTCTGCATCATTAGTATCTTCATCAGTCATTGTTTTATTCATTAATTTAAACAATTCCATTTTAAATTCAGATGCCAGTGCACTACCAACATTAGGTTTATTACCTTTTAACTTAAAGCACTCTGAACCATTAACTCTTAATGACATACCATTATTAGAAACTAATATTATATCTAAATTTCCTAAATCAACAAATTCCATGTAATTATATTTTATTAACTCATATAATAATGTAATAGGATTAAATTCTTTACTTCTTCGTCTTATCGTAGGAATAAAACTATTCTTATATTCTTCTATATTAATTATCATTGTTTTATTAGGATAATATTGCATATTACCTATAACTCGATTAATATTTTTCCAATATATAGATGATTTTTTACTAGTTGGTATATTTTCAGAATTCATTTTAAAAATATTATTTATATTATTTAAATAATATATGATATTTTTATGAAAATCACCTCTAGATAACATTCTAGTATCTATTGTTTTAATACCAGGTATTTCATCTTTTAAAGATTCAATATCTTTTTTTGCATTTACATATACATTTTTCTTTATAGGTTTTTTGTTAATACTTAAATCTATAAGTCTATCTACTAATATATATTTATAAGGACTCATAGTTTTTATTTGTATTGGTCCCAATAAAGTATTTATATTAGATACTTTATTAGAATTTATTAATAAAACCGAGTCATCTTTAGGGTTATTTTCATTATATTTCAATATACTTTTCACCCTCATACATTTCATTAATCTTAATTGTTTAGTTTGAATCATTATTAATAACTCCTTTCTAATATTATAAATTTATCTATTAACCTTTTGTTTAAAAGTATAATTTACAAATAACGAACCGTAAGGGACATATGGTCCACCACAACCATATGTCCCGCTCAATATTATGAATGATTAAATTCATTAAAAAGAGGTAATATTTGTTTTTCAATCCGTTCTTACTATATTGTTATACTAAATAAAAAAATAATAGATAATTTTAATAATTTAATAATCGATAACCTTCCTTATTGGTATGTATTGCTAAAAATAAATATTAATTTTCTAAAATTTAATACATACCAACAACTCCGTAAGGAGAAGAAGATGACTGGAGGACGATAATAAAAGAGAGTCCGACAGGAGAGGGAGTTGTTGAGATAAAGATATAAAATAGGAAAGGAAGATACGTTCATTAACATTTAGTGTTAATGAACTTTTTTATTAATATGTAAAAGACACAATAATCAATTATATATTATAATCATAAGGAGTTGGTGATTATGAAAAAAATGAAAAGAAATAACAATAAATTAAATCAAAGACAATATGTAATGATAGTAAATAATCAATCTAGTTATGTTAAACTAAAAGGAAAAGGTAAAAAATTAACATTTGAAGAACTTAGACAATTAGTAGAAGAAAAAAATAAAGGGGGTTTATTTAGATGTGTAAAATAATAATAAGAACACTAAATGATATACCTAAAGATGATATGGATTTAAATAACATAGATTGGAATCTTTTAGCAGTATGTTATAAATTATCAGAAGAATTCATGGATAAATATCAAAATGAATTGGATTGGGATATAATTTCATATTGTCAACAATTATCAGAAGAATTTATAGAAAAACACATTGACAAAATATTTTGGTCAGGAATATCTTCTACTCAACAGTTATCAGAAAGATTTATAGAAAAATATTCTGATAAAGTAAATTGGGGTTGGATATCATTAAAACAAAACTTATCAGAAGATTTTATAGAAAAACATTCAGATAAAGTTTAT
>OLNQ01000377.1_pt1 | contig 49460 bp, 51 predicted proteins | sample 1672821 | NCBI WGS metagenome assembly OLNQ01 (sample SAMEA3136727, study PRJEB25190) | human gut metagenome | biome: human gut; feature: human-associated habitat; material: faeces | place: Austria | collected 2013 | reverse complement strand
CTGCTTTTATTGGTTCTTCTGGTACGGCTATTGGTGATAACATTTATACATATTGTGAAAACAATCCAATTAATCGAAGCGATGCTGAAGGAACATGTTACTTTGATATTAAAGATAATATAAAACATTTTAATAGTGAATATAGGTTGGATTTTTATAAAGATTGGAGAAAAAAAGAGAGAAAATATAATAGAAAGTTTGCAGTAAATTATGCTAGAAAATGAGTTATTTGCGTAATAATCAATACCCTTGGTTTATAAGAGGAGATTGTACTAATTTTGTGTCACAATGTTTACATGTAGGTGGGATATTGATGAATGATGATTGGTTCTATCTTTATTCTGCTAGAAATAAAAAATGGAAGCATCCTAACTATTGGTCTGTAGCAAGTCAAAATATGGCATATTTTTATCGTTCTAAATACGTCAGAAAACATAAGAGTTTTAATTTACATAAAACAAATATGTCATCTCAAATTAATATTATAAAGAAATATAATATAAAAGTAGGAGATTTGTTATATTTTGATGGGGACGGAGTGTATACACATGCCGCTATAATTTCATCTGTTAATGCAGTAATTAAGTATTGTGCTCATACAGAAAATAGGAGAGACTATCCTCTTTACAGTGATGATAACAAGAATGCTTCTTTTATGGTTTTGATGATGAGGTGATTATATGAAAAATAAGAGAAGTTGTTTACGAAAAGTTATTATTGTTTTATGTGTAATAGCATTTGCGTTGATTTGTTATTCAATATTCTTTTGTGTGTTATCATACCAAATTGTAAAAAATATAAATTCAACTAAAAGCTATGATGAGTTTAAATCGTCCCAATATTCACAATATATAAAGGACGAAGAGTATTATAATCAAATGCATTTTAGTGGTGATAGAGCTGATACTAATACATCATATTATGGCGTATATGTTGCTATACCTGTGTGGAATGAGGTTGTTGTGTATCATTATTACATTTATGACGTTAGAGATGCTAATGGAAAAATTGTATCAGGTGGAGGTAGCTTATTTGAACCTTGCAGAACTAAAATAACATATAAATATGAAGGTATGAGCCTTGTTGTAGACAAAGCATATGAACAAATAGCTTATGAATAGTAATAATAATCTAATAGCAGATGATAAGCACCTAAAATTTATTAAAAAATAAAATAAAAATGGGAGATTTAATGTATTTTGATAATGGTAATGGTATCATTATTCATGCTACTATTATTAGTAAGGTAAATATAAAAATCTTTTATGCAGTCCATACTAATTCACACAAATATGAAATGTTAAGAGGAACTACTAATAAAAAGATGAAAAATAGATGTGTTTACATATTGAGTATGAGGTGAGTATTATGAAAAAGGTATGTTTTATAATTGTTCTTGTTTTTTCTTATTTATTGTCAAATTTTATTACGATGTTCTTTTACTTGAATCCTATTAATATTAAAGGTGAAGTGTATTCTTTAGTAGACAAAATAGAAAATAGTGCGTATAAAAACTATGGTCGATTTGACACTAAATTTAATGGAATAATTTCAAGAGAAGACTTTAGTGAAATGAATTATCGGGATAACGTGAATAATATTGTTAATGAAAAAAATAGTGGAAAAATCAGTAAAGTATTTAAACATAATGGTGTAGCTATTGCTGAGTACAGATATATTTATAGGTCATATGACAACAGAAATAATGTTGTAAACGATTCAAATGGAAATCATATTATTGAACTTCATAATGATAATGGTAAATGGATTGTTTATAGTGTAACTGTATGTGATACAATTGTTGATGGATATGATTATTATTCTATTTTAAGTTAACAAATAATATATTTGTTGTTAAATTAGTGGCAATTCATATAAATATAGGAGAACTACAAGATTCTTCAATAAAACATATTTGCCTATTGAAACCGGAAAGTATTTTTTCAAAATAAAGTAGGTAATTATATGAAAAATAAGCGAAGTTGTTTACGGAAAGTTATTGCAATTTGAGTAATACATATATCAAGAAGAAAACGAAATCTAATGATTGAAAAAATGGAAATTTAACGCTAAAAAATTCAGAGGATATTTGAGTTTTTAGTCTAGAGGTGTAAAAATGAAAAAACTAGTGTGTATTGTTATCTCCTTATTGTTTCTTACTTTTTCACTAACCGGATGTAATATTCTTGGTGGTGACCTAAAGGCTCTACCTAATTCTTTTTTTGCATCATCAGAAAAAATTGCTACTGATACAATGAAAAAGGTGGTAAAAGCTTTTGATAACAAAGATAAAGAAATGGTAAAATCACTTTTTGCCAAAGATGTATTGAAGAAATACAAAAACTTTGATAAAGACTTAGATAAGGCATTTAAATACTATACAATAAAATCTGAAAAAGTTGATTATGATTGGGCAGGTGATAGCGATAGTACTGATGATAATGGTACAGTCGCCTTTACTTATTGTTTAGCTATTTTAAAAAACAAGAAAGATTCTTTCAAATTTGTAGTTAATATTTGTTACCAAGACGATATTAACGAAAAAAATGAAGGTTTGTGGTGTTTGTGTATTCTAAATGAAAAGTTAGAACCGACAAAAGATTCTGAAATTGATGATTCTGAGCCAGACTATGGTATCTATTTGAATCGGTAACTAATGATAAAATGATTTTTAAATCAACTTTGTATTCATAATCTTTAGTTTGCATTAATTCATGAACCATATAATGTTAAATAATGGTACAAAGATAACTTACCGTTACAATGCCGACGGAATTGGGTTGTTAGTCGAAGAGTTTATGATTTTCTTATTAAAAGATATCCTAGAATGAATTTTGAACCGATTTTTTTAATGAATAGTAGTTTAAAAGATATATTTTAATGATTTCTCTTATCATAAGACCGTAATAGTAGTTCAATTCTGTATATTTATTGCTTGTAGAATTAAGTACAGAATGATAATAATTTGAAGAATTATATATAAAAACAATTTCTCTCGGAGGATAATAATATGATTAAAAAATACTATATTAAAACTATAACCTTGTTATTAATGATACCTTTTATGATGTTCTTATGCGCTTGTAATAATACAACTAATATCGCTGATAGTTCTATTGGACAATTAAATTATAATTATGACAATAAACACATATCAGTAACATTAACTGAGGCTGAGAGTAATATAGTCAAAGATATATTTGATAAGAAAGAACTATATAATGATGAACCATCTTGTGGTTTTGATAAAAATATCTCTATTAAGTTTGATAATGACTATTACTGTATTGCTTGTGATTCTTGTGGTATTGTAAAATTTAAAGATAAGTATTTTAATATTTCTAATTCAGAACGCAGTAAAGTAGAGAAAATTTTCAAAAAATACGGAGGAACATTTCCTTGCGTATAAAGAGTTATACAAACAGAGTATTTCTCTATAGAAGTAATATTTAGTATTAGTGCTGAAAGTAGTATTGAAAATAATGGAGGTGTTCTCATGAAAATGAGTTGGTTTAAAAAATATTTGAAAGTTTTTTCAATTTTCGTTATAACCTTTTTGTCACTAGTAACTTTAATTATGATTTTTGCTTTCTGTATAGGTGATGTTACAGTAGGTAATTTTATATTATTTATAGGTGTAGAGATTTGTTTAATAGGTATGTTTATAGGATTAGTCTGTTATTTTTCAACCTTTGCTTATAAAGTTTATTTTGATAATGATAATATTGTGTTTCAATTTAAGAATAAGACCTACACTTATAATAGAATTGATTGTAAGAAAATCTTTACAAATGTAATGATAACTAAATTTACCTTCTATAATAAGAAAATCAGATGTGCAAAAAATGATTACTTTGATGATAATACAGGGCAGTTAAAAGATAAACTAAATAAAGAATTTTTTCCTAATGCCATTATTACAAAAATATGGGATTGATATTACCTACTACTATATCAATATTGATTATATGTTATGATTATTTTATATAATGTACTTTACTTGTTAAATAGGTGTATTTATGATAAAATAATCCTTGATGTCAATTTGAAATGGGGGAGAAACTTTGGGAAGAACTTCAAATATGTTAGCTGAAATGGCTGATATTAATATTAATGCCGGAGTTAAAAAGTCAAATTTGCCACTGTTAAAAATGATTATTTTGGGTATGATGGCAGGTGCATTTATTGCATTTGGTGGTGCAGCAAGTAATGTTGTAGTTCATGGTATTGATAATGCCGGTGTTGCAAAGATGTTAGCCGGTGTGATTTTCCCTGTAGGTCTTATGCTTGTTGTGTTTACCGGTAGTGAGCTTTTTACCGGTAACTGTTTAATGATAATGGGTGCACTTGATAAGAAAATTAAAGTGTCTAAGATGATTCGTAATCTTGTTATTGTGTATTTCTCAAACCTTGTTGGTGCACTAATAATGGATTTCTTGATTTTCTATTCAGGTCAGTTTGACCTATCAAGTGGTGGCCTAGGTGCTTATACAATTAAGGTTGCAATTGGAAAAACTTCACTTGCTCCATCTACTGCTTTTGTCAGTGGTATTTTGTGTAACATTCTTGTTTGTTTAGCAATCCTAATGTCTAGTGTAGCTAAGGAAGTAATTAGCAAAATCTTTGCTGTATTTTTTCCAATTTGTTTGTTTGTAGTTTGTGGCTTCGAACACTGTGTTGCTAATATGTTCTATTTACCTTCAGGTATTTTAGCAACAACTAACCCACAGTATGTTGCAAAGGCTAAAGAGCTATTTGGTATTACTGCTCAGCAGTGTGAAAATTTAAAACACTTTGCAGGTACAGACCAATTAATCTATGTTACTTTAGGTAATATTGTTGGTGGTATGTTACTTGTTGGTGCAGTATTCTACTTCGTACATATTAGAAATTGGGATAAGAAAAATTCCTGATTTCTTGTCACATATTGTCCTATTAGCACAGAGAATTCTCTGTGCTTTTATTTTTATATTAAATTTACATTAATTATCTTTTATATTCATTGACTATAAGTAGAAATTTGTGTATAATTTTAAACGTAAACAGAGGAGTTTTCCTCTGTTTTTTTAGGCGGGTAATAAATAAGGAGGTCGTTATGTCTAAGGTATCTAATTCAATGAATATTATTGAACTTAAAAATGTTGGAAAATCTTTTGATGATGTTGTGGTTGTTGAAGATTTTAATTTGGAAGTAAAGAAAGGTGAGTTTGTTACTTTTCTTGGACCATCAGGTTGTGGTAAAACAACTACACTAAGAATGATTGCAGGTTTTGAAATTCCTACGGAGGGTCAGATCACTTTAAAAGGTGAGGACATAAGTAAACTTCCTCCATATGAAAGACCTATTAATACAGTATTTCAGAGATATGCACTTTTTCCACATCTTAATATATATGATAACATTGCTTTTGGCTTAAAGCTAAAAACTAATGAAGTTACTTACAAGAAAGATAATGGCAAGATTATCACTCGTAAGGAAAAACTTTCTAAAAAAGAAATTGACAAAAAGGTTAAGAGAGCCTTAGAGATAGTTGACCTTGAGGGCTTTGAAAAGCGTTCTGTAGATACTTTGTCAGGTGGTCAGCAACAGAGAATTGCTATTGCAAGAGCTATTGTAAATGAACCACAGATTCTTTTACTTGATGAACCTTTAGGTGCATTAGACCTTAAGATGCGTAAAGAAATGCAGATTGAACTTAAAGCAATGCATGAAAGACTTGGTATCACTTTCATATATGTAACCCATGACCAAGAAGAAGCCCTTACAATGTCCGATAAAATTGTTGTTATGTCTGATGGTGTAATTCAGCAGATTGGTACACCGGAAGAAATTTATAATGAACCAAAGAATGCTTTTGTAGCTGACTTTATCGGTGAAAGTAATATTTTTAATGGTAAAGTTACTAATAAGCTACAAGTACAGTTTTGTGACCATACATTTACCTGTGTTGATGACTTCCATATTGGAACTAAGGTTGATGTTGTTGTTAGACCTGAAGATATTGTAATGAAACCTAAGGGCGAGGGTATGATGGATGTTGTAGTTGACTCTGTCGTATTTAAAGGTGTTCATTATGAAATTACTGTTCTTTCAGGTGATAATGAAATTGTTATTAACTCAATTTACAATGCAGTTGTAGGTGACACAATTTCTATTGATATTGATCCTGATAGTATTCATTTGATTGAAAATAACCTTACTACAAACGACTTTGAGGGTATTATTACAAAGCACAATACAGTTGAATTTGCTGATGGTGAATTTGAATGTGACCTTACTCAGCTTTATCCTAATTCAAAGTATGTTGATGATGTACTTGTTGACGAAAAGGGTAATGAAATTGATGTAGTAGGCAAAGAAGTTTCAGTTTCTATCCCTGTATTTGGTTCAATTGAAATGAGTGATGATGCTGATAAGGGTGGAACTACCGGCAATATTATCTCACTTATTTATAAAGGTGACCACTATCAGTATATTGTTAGAACAGAAAACGAATATGACTTCATATTTGATGATGAAGACTTATGGAATGAAAATGACTTTGTCAGTCTGATTATTCCTAAAGAAAATATTTCATTGAAATTAAAGTAATCATCATTTTGGAGGTTGAAAAATGTTTAAGTTTTCTCGTAAACAACTCTGTATTCCTTACGGATTGTTTCTTGTTTTGTTTGTAATTGCACCTTTGCTTGTAATTATTTATTATGCTTTAACTAATGGCGAGGGTCAGTTTACACTTTCTAATTTTACAGATTTCTTTACTGACAGTAACACTATAGGCACTTTGCTTTATAGTATGTTTACTGCTTTAGTTACTACAGTAGTATGCTTATTAATTGCTTATCCTGTAGCATTAATCCTTACGAATTCTAAGTTAAAAAGAAAATCAGTTCTTTTGATGCTTTTTATTATGCCTATGTGGATTAACTTCACATTAAGGATTACTGCATTAAAAGAAATTCTAACTGCTATAGAGGGTAACCTTGCTTGCCATCCATTTTTAAATACTATAATCGGTATGACATACGACTTCTTACCTTTTATGATTTTACCTTTATATACAACACTTGAAAAGATTGATAAGAAACTTCTTGAGGCATCTAATGACTTAGGTGCTAATAATAGAATTACTTTCTTAAAGGTAACATTACCACTTTCAATGCCTGGAATAATCAGTGGTGTTACTATGGTATTCTTACCTGTAATGACAAACTATGTTGTACTTGATATGCTATACAATAGCACATATATTATGGGTAGCTTAATCGGTAGTTACTTTAATGCATATGATTGGCACAATGGTTCAATGATTTCCATTGTACTTCTGGTTATTATCTTTATTGTAACAATATTTACCAACAGACTTGGTGATGGTGTTGGAGAAAGCAGAGGTGCTTCTCTATGATAAAAAAGATATTTTCAGCAAGTTGGGTATTTCTTGTACTGTTAGCAATTTATTTGCCAATTATTATTTTGGCAATATATAGCTTTACAGATTCTACCACAATCGGTGCTATAAGAGGTTTTTCTCTTCATAATTATGAAACCTTGTTTACTACAAAAGAATTGTTAGAAATGATTGTGGATACTTTAGTATTGGCATTAGTTGTTGCTATACTGGCAGTTGTATTAGGCACTAGTGGTGCAATCGGTGCATTTTATTCAAAGAGATTACCGAAAGCATTTATCAGAAATGCTAACCAAATTCCTGTTGTTAATGCAGATGTAGTTACAGGCTTTTCAATTTGTATTTTGCTAATTGTTGCATTTGGTATTGATAAAAGCACATATATTCCACTTGTTATAGGTCAAGTAACTTTATGTGCACCATTTGTATATCTTTCTGTTGTACCTAAACTTATACAAATGGATAACAACCTTTATGAAGCAGCTCTAGACTTAGGAGCTACACCATCAAAAGCACTATTTAAGGTTGTAATTCCTCAGATTATGCCGGGTATAGTTTCCGGTTTTATGCTTTCAATTACACTTTCACTTGATGATTATTTTGTTACAACATACACAAAACCTGCTACCTTTAATACAATTAGTACCTATGTAGTAAATGCTACAAAAGGAGCTCAAACAAACATAAAAACAGCCTTATGGGCATTATCTACAATTATCTTTGCAATCGTTATTGCAATTGTTTTGATTAATTATTTCAGAACAAGCAAAAAGGTAGGTGAAAGTAGATGAAAAAATTAATTTCTATTTTAATTATGCTTTTAATAACTGCATCTATTTTCATTTTACCTATGTCAGTATCTGCTAAAGATAAGGATGTTATTACCCTTAGAATTTCAAATTGCGAAGAATATATTGATGAGGGTAATTGGGACAAAGATGATACCATTGACCTTGATAGTGGTGATATAATCGGTAAAAATTCTATGATTACTGATTTTGAAAATTGGTATTATAAAACCTATGGCAAAAAGGTTAAGGTTGAATATTCAACTTACGGTACAAATGAGGATTTATATAACCAAATTACTCTAGGTGATAATTTTGATTTAGTTTGTCCATCTGATTATATGGGTATGAAAATGATTGATGAAGATATGCTAGTACCTTTGTCAAAAGAATTTTTCGATACTAGCAACAAGTATAACTATTATGCAAAAGGTGTATCGCCATATATCAAAAACTTAATGGATACCACTAAGATTGATAACAAAAAGTGGAGTGACTATTCAGCCGGTTATATGTGGGGTACAATGGGTTTTGTATATAACCCTGATGTTGTATCAACAGAAGATGCCTCAACATGGAAGATACTTGAAAATAAAAAGTATAGCCGACAAATCACTATTAAAGATAGCGTTAGAGATAGTTATTTTGCAGTTTTAGGTCTTATAAATTCAGATAAAATGTCAACCGATGAATTTAAGAATTCTAAGGACTATAATGAGCAAATAACTAAATTAATGAATGATACCTCACAATCAACAGTTGATAAAGCAGAAGAAAGATTGCAGGGTATCAAGGATAATGTTTATTCATTTGAAACTGATAGTGGTAAGTCCGATATGGTGTCAGGTAAAGTAGTTGCCAATTTTCAATGGTCAGGAGATGCAGTATATAGCCTTGACCAAGCAGAAGAAGACAATTGTTACCTTGAATATGCAGTGCCTAAGGAATGTTCAAACCTTTGGTGTGACGGTTGGGTTATGTTAAAGCAAGGTATTAACGGCGATAAAGAAAAGCAACAAGTAGCTGAGTCATTTATTAACTTTGTTTCAAGACCTGATAATGTAATTCGTAATATGTACTATATCGGTTATACAAGTTGCATTTCCGGTGGTGATGACAACAGAATTTTTGAATACATTAATTGGAACTACGGTGCAGGAGATGATGAAGAAACTGTTGATTACCCAGTAGGTTTCTTCTTTACAGGTAATTCCAAGGATAAAGATTATATTGTAAAGACTACAAAAGACCAAACAAAAAGACAACTGTTTACTCAATATCCTACAGAAGATATTTTAAAACGTTGTGCAGTAATGATGTTCTTTAATAGTGATGAAAATAAACGAATGAACCAAATGTGGATTAATGTACGGTGCTTTAATCTAAATTCAATTCCGTCATATGTTTGGTACATTGTTGTTGCAGTAATTATTATAGTTGCAATTCTGATAATCATTTATCCTAAAGGTCATACTTTTAGAAATAAGAAAATGCAGAAAAAGTATAAAAAGATATAATAATTCTATTATTGCATTATTTGAATTAAGAAAAGTTGTATAATAAAATGGAAGTGTGGCATTAATTTAACGCACTTCCTATTTATTTGAAGGGTTGTCCGAGTGGTCAATGGTGCGATACTCGAAATATCGTGTTTTACGAAAGTAAAGCCTGGAGTTCGAATCTCCAACCCTTCGCCATAAAAAGCCCATTCTAATGGGCTTTTTATTTTAAATTAGTCAAATGTTTTGCAAAAAATTAAGTCCTAAGATGAAATTATCATCCTAGGACTTTTTGTGTTACATATTACTTTTTCTTCTTTTTCTTAATGTGAACTTCCGGAACTGCTACATCATATAGCACAGGTTCATCATCATCCTCTTCTACAATATCATTTTGCTTTACTTTTCCTGTGTGAACTTCAGGTACTGCTAAATTTTCTGAATTGAAACTATACTTGTCTTTTGCCTTGTCCTTCATAAAACATTACCTCCAAATTATCACAATAAATTAATAAAGAATGTTATTGTTAAGCTGTTTAAGAAATCAGCAAACAAACTACCTACAATAGGAATAATCAAATATGCCTTAACTGATGGTGCATATTTATCACAAATAGCTTGCATATTAGCCATAGCATTAGGCGTAGCACCCATACCAAAACCACAAGTACCTGCAGCAATTACTGCAGCATCATAATCTCTACCCATAATGTTATATATAACATAGTAGGCAAATAAGAACATAAGAACTGCTTGGCCGGCTAGTAGAATAACAAGTGGTAAAGCTAGGTCAGCTAGTTGCCATAATTTAAGAGTAATCATTGCTATACCTAAGAATAGAGATAGACAAATACCACCAAGGTCATTTATTTCACCCATATGAATAGTAATTTTACCTGTGTATTCACCTATGTTTCTCATAATAGCAGCAACAATCATTGCACCAATATAAATAGGGAATGTCATTCCTGTAAGTGAAAGTAGCTCTGATACTATTGTACCAATTCCTACTGCAATAATCAACTGAAAAACTGCAGGAGCATACATAGAAAAATGTCTTTCATGCTTTTCTTCTTCTTCAACTAGGAAACTGTCATCCTCAGCTTTTATAGTATCTAGTAGATTATGCTTTTTAATAAGTCTGTTACCAATAGGGCCACCCATTAGTGAACCGGCAATCAAACCGAATGTTGCAGCAGCAGTACATACTGTTGTAGCACCTGAAACGCCAAAGTCCTCTAGTACAGGGCCAAATGCACCGGCAGTACCATGACCACCAATCATAGGGATAGAACCTGTTGTCATACCTGTTAAGGAGTCAAGTCCCAGTACATTTGCAAGTCCGATTGATGCAAAGTTCTGTCCAATTATAAGCGCAACAACAAGTACAAGGAACACTATAAGTGCCTTACCACCACTTTTGAGGACTTTTAAGTTTGCTTGGAAACCTACCGAAGTAAAGAACAGAACCATGCAGACTTCTTTTAATGTGTCATCAAAGTCAATTACTGCAATTCCTGTTGCGTACAATATTAATGTAAATATTGCAAATAGCAAACCACCAATAACAGGTGCAGGAATACAGAACCTTTGTAAAAATGAAATTTTCTTTTTTAAGAAATTACCTATCATCAGAACAACTACAGCAACTGCAACTGTTTGATACATATCTAGTGTAATATCCAATGTTATCAATCCTTTCGCAGTTAATAGTTATTCAACTGAAATACCTTTTTCTTTGTAATATTCAATAGCGCCTTTATGGAAAGGAATATTAATACCTTTAACTGCATTTTCTTCTGTAATGTCAATATCAGCAGGTACAGTCAGCTGAATTTCCTTAGCATTATTGAAAATCAATTTGGCAAGTTCTTTTACTTTATTATTAGATAATTTGTCACTTACCAGAATAACAGATTTAATACCAATAGTATTTATATCTGTGTTTTGACCGTTATATGTATTCTTTGGAATTTTGCAATCAATATAAGAGTAAGCTGACTTTAGCTTATTAGATGTAGCATTATCAATTTCAAGCAGTTTAATATCACATTGTTTTGCTAATTCATCAACAATAGTTGCATTCATACCAACAGTAATAAATAAACAATCAATTTCTTTGTTTTCAAGTTTCTTAGCAGCTTCGGCATAATCAAGGTTAACTTCCTTAACCATCTTAGAGTTTAGTCCATATGATGCAAGAATTTGTTTTGCATTTAGTTCAGAACCTGACTCCTTTTCACCTATATTGACAGTCTTGCCAAGTAAATCATCTACTGAATTAATATTAGAGTCTTTTCTCACTACAATATGACAAGCCTCTGTATAAAGAGATGCTAAAGCGCTATAGCCTTTATATGCACCTGACTTTTCAAAGTTGTTTTCGCCATTATAGGCATCACTTACAATGTCTGATTGTGCAATAGCAGCATCTAAATATCCTTGAGAAAGCAGTCTAACATTTGCTGCAGAACCTGCAGTAGTTTTTTGTTCGATTTTTAGCTTTCCACTTTCATCGGCAAGTTCTCTAATTGATGTAACTGTTTCGTTATAAATACCACCAATACCGGCAGCACCAAAACGAATTTTATCATCATCTGATGAACAGCTACATAAAGAAACAACAAATATCAATGAAAGTAATATTGCAAATATCTTTTTCATTTAATCCCTTCTTATGATATAATATTTCCACTTTATTATATCATATTCGTTATTTTTTTGTCAATTTTGATTGAAAAGTAAACCCCTTTTAGTATTAAACTAAAAATGGCTTTAGAATTAAAGATTATTATTTGCCAACAATATTATAATTGTTTTGAATAAATGAATTAACATAATTGAAGTTTGTACTATAACCACCATATACATTAGTGCCTGTGTAATCGTTATAATGAGTTCTCAATAAACCATTTGCATCTGTATAACGAATATATGACCTTGCTAATACATTTGACGATTTTGCTTGCTGAATTTGTTCATCAGTAAGTGTACCGTTATTCTTATAAGTTATTACAGCAGTATAAATACGATAAGTTTCTGACTTGTTGTTAAAGTGGTCTAGAGGAACAGTATTTCCATATCCACCAACCTTGCTTGTACAGTTAATATTCTTAATGTATTTGTAACTTTCTGTAGTGTCAACACCATTAACATTCTTACCGTTATACTGAATCTTATAATTATTGCCACTTACATATTTTTTGGCAGTATCTGTCTTAGCAATAATATATTCATATTCAGGTTTAGAGGATGATAGGTTATCAATTTGACTTAAAATATTTTCGCTAACTGATGTTACAAATCTTAAGCCTGTTTCATCAAATGCAGGTGTTGAACCATTAATATTACCACCCTTTAAATCATACTTAACTGAGTATCCGTTTAGTGGAGTAAACTTTGCATAGAATACTGTGCTTGTATGACCATCTTTGTTGTTTGGTGTTACTATAAATCATAGATAAATCACCAAAAACAATATAAATATTTTTGAAATAAACATATTGAAATTGCAAAAAATTTAATTTATAATAAAAAAAGACTTGACTTGGAGTATACTCTAAGTATTAATATATAGGGGATGAATTTCTATGACAATTAATGAAGTAAGCAAAACATATAATGTTACACCTGATACATTGAGATATTACGAAAAGGTTGGTATGATTCCTCCGGTTACAAGAACTGCCGGTGGTATTCGTGATTATCAAGAAGTGGATCTTGGATGGGTGTCACTAGCATTATGTATGAGAAGTGCCGGTTTGCCTGTTGAAGCTATGATTGAATATGTGAAGCTATATAGACAAGGGGACAGCACAATTCCTGATAGACTTCATTTATTAGAAAAACAAAGAGATTCTTTACTTGAACAGAGGAAACAGATCGATGTTACCTTAAAAAGATTAAATTACAAAATCTCAAAGTATGAAGATGCTGTAAAAACAGGTGTTCTAAATTGGGATGATGAAAAGGAGAATTGTTGATGTATTTAGAAAAACTAAATGGACCTGCTGATGTTAAGAAAATGGATATTGATAGTCTAAATGAACTTGCATCAGAAATGAGAGATGCTTTATTACACAGACTTAGTATTCACGGTGGACACTTTGGACCTAATTTTGGTATGGTTGAAGCAACTATTGCTATGCATTATGTTTTCAATTCACCAATAGATCAGTTTGTATTTGATGTTTCTCACCAAACTTATTGTCACAAAATGCTGACAGGCAGACAGAATTCTTATTTATATGAAGAAAACTTTGACGATATTTCCGGCTATAGTAATCCAAAAGAAAGTGACCATGATTTCTTTGAAATCGGTCATACTTCAACTTCTGTTAGCTTAGCTTGTGGACTTGCTAAGGCCAGAGATGTAAAAGGCAAAAACTACAATGTAGTTGCAGTTATTGGTGACGGTTCATTAAGTGGTGGTGAAGCACTTGAAGGACTTGACTTTGCCTCAGAACTTGAAAGCAATATTATTATTATTGTAAACGATAACGATATGTCTATTGCTGAGAATCATGGTGGTTTATATCAGAATCTAAAGTTACTTCGTGAAACTAACGGTAAAGCCGAATGTAACCTATTTAAGTCTATGGGACTTGACTATAAATTTGTTGCTGATGGTAACAATATTGAAGAAATGATTTCAGCTTTAAAAGAAGTTAAAGATACTACAAAGCCTACTGTAGTTCATATTGTTACAGAAAAAGGTAAGGGATATGCTTTAGCTGAAAAGAATAAAGAGGCATGGCATTGGTGTATGCCATTTGACCCTAAAACAGGTAAGTCTACTATTGAGTTTGGTGATGCTAAAGATTATGGTGAAATTACTTGTGAAATACTACTTGATAAGATGAAAGAGGACAATACACTTGTAACTATCACATCAGCTACACCGGCAGTAATGGGATTTACTAAGGATAAGAGAGATTTAGCCGGTAAGCAGTTTGTTGATGTTGGTATTGCTGAAGAACATGCAGTAGCACTTGCTTCCGGTATTGCAACAGGTGGTGGCAATGCAGTTTATGGTGTGTATAGTACATTTATCCAGAGAACATATGACCAAATTTCTCAGGATGTTTGTATCAATAACAGTCCTGTAACATTCCTTGTTTTCTGTGCATCTATCTATGGCATGAATGATGTTACTCATCTAGGCATTTATGATATACCTATGCTATCTAACATTCCAAACCTAGTTTATTTAGCTCCTACAACTTTAGAAGATTACAAAGCTATGGTTGATTATGCTACTACACAGAATGAACACCCTGTAGCTATTAGAGTACCATATGATGTATTTGAGGCAGGTAAACCTCAAACTAAGGACTTTAGCAAACTAAATAAGTATGAAGTTGTATCAGAGGGTAATGATATTGCAATTATTGCTTTAGGTTCTTTCTTTGGTATTGGTGAAAAGGTAAAGAAAATGTTAGCTGATTGTAACATTAATGCAACACTTATTAACCCATACTTTATTACAGGTACAGATGATGAACTATTAGAAAGCCTAAAGGATAACCATAAGCTGGTTATCACTATTGAAGATGGTGTTCTTGATGGTGGTTTTGGTGAGAAGATTTCTCGTTTCTACGGTAATACTAATGTGAATACTATTAACTATGGTTACAAGAAGGAATTTCTAGACAGATATAATCCGGAAGATATTCTAAGAGAAAATAGAATTACTCCTAAACAGATTGTAGAAGATATTAAGAATTCTTTATAATCCTTTACAAAATAATCAATTTTTAAGGTGCAGTTAATTTAACTGCACCTTTTTATATATAAAAAGATTACTTATTAATCATTATAATGCAGATTATTCATAAATACTTTTATAATATGAAAAATTTATGAGCCATTTTAACAAAATATGAAATATTAGAAAATCTACTGTTGAAAAAATAAAGGTGCTTTGCTATAATACTAAATGGTTAGGATATGCTAACTCAATTTAGCTATTGCTAACTAGAGAGATAAGTGAGAGGTTTTTATGAGATTTATAAAGGCTTTTAGTGTATTATTTTTAATAATTATGCTTGTTGGTTGCAGTAATGAAAATGAAGTGAATACTTCAAAAACTACATCTACAACTACAGTTAATGATACTATTCCGGCATCAAAAGAATTTTTTGCTATGGATACTTATATGGAAGTCGATGCTTATGGAGATAATGGTGAAAAGGCTGTTGCTAAAGCAGAAAAGGAAGTTAATAAACTTGATAGCATTTTATCAACAGGTAAGTCAACAAGTGAAATCAGTAAATTAAATAAAAATAAAAAGCAAGTTGTGTCTGCCGATACAATGTCACTTATTAAAGAGTCAGTAAAAATTTCTAAAGAAACTAATAGTGCATTTAATCCAACAATTTATCCATTAATGGAGCTTTGGGGATTTACCACAAAGAATTATTATGTACCTAAAGATAATGAAATAAAAACATTACTTAATCATATGGATATTGATAATATTAAAATTGATGTAAGTAAAAATGAAGTATCTTTTAAAGATAGTAATATGAAAATTGATTTAGGTGCTATTGCCAAGGGATATACCTCATCAAAGATTATTGATATTTTTAAAGAGAATAATATCAAAAGTGGTATGGTAACTTTAGGTGGTAATGTTCAAGTTTTAGGTAAAAAGCCTGATGGTTCACTTTGGAAAGTCGGAATACAAAATCCAATTGGTGAAGATGAATATTTAGGTGTGTTACAAACATCAGATAAAGCAGTTATTACTTCCGGTGGATATGAAAGAAATTTCACTAAGAATGGTAAAACCTATCATCATATCTTAGATCCATCAAATGGTTATCCTGCAAACAATGGACTTACATCAGTTACTATTATTTCAAGTGACGGTACTTTAGCTGATGCACTTTCAACATCACTGTTTGTTATGGGTAAAGATAAGGCAATTGATTTTTATAAAAAATCAAATTATAATTTTGATTTTATCATTTATACAAGTGACAATAAGTTAATTATTTCAGAGGGTATCAAAGATAAATTTTCTTCTGATTTAGATATTAAGGTGGTTAATAAATAATGAAAAATATATTTAAAAATATTTCTAAAATTAAATATATTCTTCCATTGTTAGTGTTAGTGGTTTGTGTTGCTTTTGCAGTAAATAGCTTTACAAATGGTAGTTTTAGTGCTGATTCTGTAAATAAAAGAGAAACCATTAATATTGAAAATTCTACAACAAATTCAACTACCACTAGCTCTACCTGTAGTAATGCTATAACAACATCACCTTTACCAAGTGAAAGTGGAAATAATAATTCAACTTCAAACAGCGAAAAGGTAAAGAGTGTTTTACCTTTAACTTTAAATAGTAATCAAAAGTATAAAGACGGTACATATTACGGAACAGGTGTTGGTTTTAATGGCAACCTTACTGTAAAAGTAACTATTAAGAATGGTAAAATAACAAATATAGATATTGTAAAAACAGGTGATGGTGATGAGTATATTGCAAAAGCAAAAGGATTGTTAAAATCAATCTATGCTAAGCAAAATACAAATGTAGATACTGTTTCAGGTGCTACATATAGTTCTAATGGACTTATTGAAGCAGTTTCTAATGCACTTTCAAAAGCAGTTGTCAATAAAGATAATTCAAAAAGTTATGCAAATAACAATAAAAATACTAATAATATAGCAACCACAACAACTCCAAAGAAATTTCCTACAAAGCCAAGTGTTCCTAATATGAATAATGCTACTTTCAAAGATGGCACATATATTGGTGTTGGTGAGGGTTATAAAGGAGATATAAAAGTTTCTGTTGTTATTAAGAATGGCAAAATCTATAAGATAAATATTCTTAGCACAGAAGATGATGAACAGTTCTTTTCAAAGGCAAAAAAATTAACTTCAAGTATTATCACTAAACAAACTGCTGCTGTTGATACAGTAAGTGGTGCAACTTTTAGTTCTAATGGCATAATAGAGGCTGTTTCAAATGCTTTACAAAAGGCCTATGTAAAGCAAACAACAACAATTCCTACAACCACTATTACCACTACTACGAATAATTCAACTTCAACTACTTTACCTAGTAACCCAACAGTAAAACTTAAGTATGAAAATGGTACATATATGGCACAAGTTGTTTGTTATCCTAGTGAAAACGGTGTTTTTGAGGAATATACATTGTCATTAAAGATTTCTATTTTTGATGATGTTATAACTTCTATTGATGAAGTTATGGGTGTTGGTGATAACTACGATACTGCAAATGACTGGTATTTGAATAGAGCAGTAAGAGGTACAACAAAATACCCAAGTGTTGTTAAACAAATTCTTAATAAAAATTCTACTGATGTTGATACAGTTAGTGGTGCAACTTGTTCATCAAAAGCAATTATTGAAGCTGTTAATAAAGCACTTTTAATTGCAGAAGTTAAGGGAGATTAAAGTGAATTTTTGGTTTAAATTATTTAACTTTCTTTTATGTGTTTGTGTTATTGTTGGTTATAACTTTTTTGTTGATATTAATGCTAAAGATAACACAATAAAAGAATTAAATACAAAAGTATCATCATTAGAGAAACAAGTTGAATATGATGATAATTACATTGAAGATATTAAAACTAAAATTAATAAAAATAACGGTAAAGAGTCAAAAGTAGAAGAAACTACAATATCTTCTAAATATAAAGATGGCACATATGACGGTGAGGCTAAAGGTTTTGGTGGTAATATCAGAGTCAGCTTAACTGTTAAGAATGACATTATAACAGAAATTAATGTTGTATCTGCCGATAAAGAAGACTCAAGTTATTTAGCTTCAGCAAAGAATATTATTAATACAATGCTTGATAAACAAACAACCGATGTTGATACAGTAAGTGGTGCAACATTTAGTTCAACAGGTATCAAAAATGCAGCAACTATTGCACTTAACAAAGCATTAAAGTAATGGAAGTAATATAATTTATGAAAAGTATAAAACTAACACCGAAAAAGAAAAAACAACTTAATATGTATGTTAGATTAGCAATTCAGATTCTATTCTTTCTATTGTTTCCGTCTACATTCACAAGTGCCTTTAATGGTGTAAAATATATCTTTACTCAAATTGGTTTAGGTTCAAGTGTTGCACTTAATTCCTTTTTAGCCGTACTGATTGCACTATGTGTTTATACAATAGTATTTGGCAGATTTTTCTGTGGATATGCTTGTGCTTTTGGTACAATGGGTGATTTGTTACATAAACTTTACCTTTTTATCTGTAAGAAGATGAAGAAAAAACCATTTAAACTCAATGATAAACTTTCTAAAGTACTAAGCTATTTAAAATATGTAGTACTGCTATTTATAGTTATTATGTATTTCTTAGCCTATTCATCCTATCTGCAAGGCAAAAGTCCATGGGATGTATTCTCAATGATAGTTTCATTTAACTTTAGATTTGACGGATATACTTTTGGAATAATAGCATTAGCAGTTATTATGGTAGGTATGTTCTTTATTAAGAGATTTTTTTGCAGATTTCTTTGTCCTATGGGAGCAGTTTTCTCACTACTACCGTCATTACCTTTTACTGCTGTAACAAGAAAAAGAGAAAATTGTATCAAAGGCTGTAAAGCTTGTAAAAATATTTGTCCTGCTAATATTGATATACCTGAGAGAGGTAAATGGAATGTTAGTGGTGAGTGCTTAAAATGTGGTGAATGTATTTCAGTTTGTCCTAAGCAAAATACAGGTGTCTCGGGAAAAGTTAGAGGTAATGAGATTTGGTATGTACTTCTCAGAGCAGTAATTCTCTTAGTTGTACTATATTTTATTGGTGTTTGATATGAAAAAGAGAGATATTATTCTTGTTGTTAGTTTACTTGTTTTTGCCGGTATTGTATTTTTAATTTTTAATTTTAATAACAAAAGTGGCAAAACAGTTGTTATAACAGAGAATGGCTCAACATATAGAACTTATAGTTTAAGTGAAAATAAAGTTATTGATATAAATACAGATTTAGGTCATAACAAAGTTATTATTAAAGATGGCAAAGTCCATATGGAAGAAGCTGATTGTCCTGATAAATATTGTGTTGACAAAGGTAATATTTCAAAAACTAATGAAAGTTTAATTTGCTTACCTCACAAATTAGTTGTAGAAATTACTGATGATGAAATTAAAAGTAATAATGATGATTTAGATGCAATAGTAAAGTAGGAAGTGATTATTTGGTAAAGAAAACTGCAAAGATAGGAATGTTTATTGCACTTGCAATGATTTTTAGTTATATTGAAGCAATTATTCCTATTAATTTTGGAATACCGGGAATTAAACTTGGAATTGCGAATATTGTTGTAGTTACTTCCTTATATGTTCTTGGGTTTAAAGAAACTATCGGAATATCCCTAATCAGAATATTATTAATGGGAATTCTCTTTGGTAATGTGTTTTCATTAATATATAGTTTCTCAGGTGGTATTCTCAGTTTAATGGGAATGATAATTTGTAAGAAGTTCAAGTTGTTTTCAACTGTTGGTGTAAGTGTGGTTGGTGGTGTTTTGCACAACCTAGGACAACTTATTGCTGCATCAATAGTTTTAAATAATTTAAGTATTGCTTATTATTTTTCTGTGTTATTAATTTCAGGTGTAGTGACAGGTTTTGTTATTGGTATTGTATCAACTAAGGTAGTTAAAATACTAACTTCACCTAAAATGAAAGTTTTTAATTAGTCAATAAAAAATAGTTATAGGTTATAACTATTTTTTTGAATAGAAGTTAGCAATTGCTAACAAAATATATTCAAGGAGGATTAAGAAATGGAAAAATCTACATTTCTAAAGAAAGCATCAGCTATTGCTATGGCTGGTATGATGACTGTTAGTGTTGGTCAGATGAGTATTTTTGCTGAAACAACTAACAGTGATGTTAATTCTAAGGATTATACTTATGTATTTGCCGGATTAACATGGGATGAATATTGGAAGTCTGAGGGTGTATATGTAGCAGATAATAACTGGACTGCATCTTCTGATGTTCTGGATTCACATAATGAATACGATAAGGGTGCTTTTGATGTTGTATCAAGAGCAACAACTAACCATGGACTACATAGAGGTAGTTTCCAGTGTAGTACAGATATTGTTGCTGCAGATGCTGACGGTAACGAAAAGAAATTTACTATTTCGTATTGGACTAAAGAAGACAATAAAACAGTTTTAGTTCTTAAAGACGGTAGCAAGATTACTGACTTTGCAAAGGGTAAGTTTACATATAATAATGTAGCATATACAATGGCACATTATTATGTAAAGGGTATGAAGTACATTCCTGTTGCAGTTAAGAATGACGATTTAGCTGACTTTGAAAGCAAATATACAGTTGTTAAGTCAGGTGAAGCAGTTGAAGGTGGTTACTCAGAAGGTGTACTAAGTTCCTATTCACTAAAGGCTAACCTTGACGAAAATACAAATGGTCTAAAGTATGCTGAAAAGAATACAGACGGTACATACTCATTCTCTCAGAGAAATGTAGGTACAACTTCCGGTATTGAAGGTGCTGACCTACAGAAAGCTGAAAATGTAAATATTGAAGTTAAAGACGGTGATGATGTTGGTTCATATGGTGAATACATCAGAGTTGACTTTAAGGGTGACGGATACGGTGCATTAGGTTCAAAGATGTATGCAGTTCGTTGGGATTACTATGGTGATGATAACTCATACAATAATAAGCTGGTATCATTTGGTACAAAGTTTGCTTCCGATAACTGGATGCATAAAGTAATGGGTATTCAGTTAGGTTTAACAGATTCTTATAGATTTAAACTACCTGAAAATACAGACGGTACAGGCTATTGGAAACTTACTATCTATGCTCTAGGTTATGAAGATTATACAGTAAACTTCCAGATTACTGCCGATAACCTACCTGCACAGTCAACTGATGAACTAGATAAGACTGAACTACAGAAGCTTGTTGATCAGGCTAATGCTCTAAATGAAAATGATTACACAGTTGACTCTTGGAAAGACTTTAAGACAGAACTTGATGAGTCTGTTGATTTACTGGCAAATGCCAGAAATCAGGCTTCTATTAATGAACAGGTTAAGCACCTAACACTTGCTATTAACTCATTAGTTAAGAAAGAAGTTCCAACTGAAACAACACCTACAGAAACAACTCCAACAGAAACTACACCTACAACAACAACTCCAACTACTACAAAGCCATCTACAACTACACCTACTAAGCCTCTAGTAAAGAAAACTACAGTTTCTCTAGCTAGAACTAACGGTTCAGTATATGTAAAGGGCAGAACTACTGTTAAGGCTACTGTAAAGAATGGTAAGGGTAAGACAACTTATAAGAGTAACAATACAGGAGTAGCTAAGGTTTCTTCAACCGGTGTAGTAACTGGTGTAAAGAAAGGTATTGCAGTAATTACAGTTACAAATAATAGAGTATCTAGAACTTTCAAAGTAACAGTTAAGAACCCTTCACTTAACAGAACTACACTTAACCTAAAGGCTAAAAAGAACTATACTCTAAAAGTACAGGGCAAAATCGGCAAGGTAACTTTTAAGTCATCTAATACTAAGGTTGCTACTGTAAATGCTAAGGGTAAAGTAGTTGCTAAGAAAAAGGGTAATGCTACTATTACTGTAAAGGCAAACGGTATCACTCTAAAGTGTAAAGTAAAGGTTAAATAATTATTTAACAATACATATTTTAAGAACCACTAATGGGCTATTCATTAGTGGTTCTTTTTGTTATTTTGAATATAAATTTATCAATATTTGTACTAAAATCTTGAAAATTCATTTTCAAAATGTTATAATTAAATTAGTTCATTTGTAATTATATTATTGGAATTTGCACAAAAGTAAAAAAATAAGAAGATACATTTCTGTACCTTCTTATTTTCTCATAAAACTGTAATTGGACAGCAAATAATAAATTAGTTAAAATTAGTAATACTAAAATTTATTATTCAAAAGACAAGAAACATTGCTATGTACAGGCTAAAGTAACTGCAAAGAAAAAAGGAACTTGCTATGTATATTGTAAGACTAAAGATGGCAGTAACAAACAACTAAGATATAAGATTGTTATTAAGTAATGTCTATATACCTCAATTCTTCACCTCTATTCATTAACTTGAGTAGGGGTGATTTTTTTGAATGTTAACAATAACTATAATATAGGTTGACATTACACAAAATATCAATTATAATCTCTTATAGAAAAGAGGTTGACAATAATGGATATTAAGAAGTTATCTAATGATATTATAAATGGCAAGAGATTAACTAGGGAAGATGACCTTTCATTTTTCAAGACTGTAGATTTAGATGAACTATGCAGTGGTGCTGATGAAATCAGAGAAAAGCTATGTGGTAATCATATAGACCTATGTTCTATCATCAATGGTCGTAGTGGTGGTTGTAGCGAAAACTGCAAGTTCTGTGCACAAAGTGCCCATCATCACACAAGCGTTGAAAGATACAAATTCCTTGAACCTGAAGAAATTGTTAAGGACTGTGAATATCACTACAACAAAGGCGTACATAGATATTCTATTGTTACAGCAGGTAGAACCCTCGAGGGTGAAGATCTGGAAAAAGCTTGTAAAGCATATAAAGAAATGCATGATAAATATGATATTTGTCTTTGTGCATCTCATGGTCTTGTAACTGAAGAAACTTTTAAGAAGTTAAAAGACAGTGGTGTAAGTATGTATCATGAAAATATTGAAACATCCAGAAGAAACTTCCCTAATGTATGCACAACTCACACTTTTGATGATAAAATCAATGGTATCAAAACTGCTCATAAAGTTGGTTTAACTGTATGTTCAGGTGGCATTATCGGAATGGGTGAAACCTTTGAAGATAGAATTGATATGGCTCTTACTTTAGCTGAACTTGATGTTGAGTCAATTCCTCTTAATTCACTTATTCCTATTAAGGGTACTTGTTACGAAGATTTACCAACACTTACTGAGGAAGAAATCTTGCGTACTGTTGCAATGTTTAGATTTATCAATCCTACTGCATATATCAGACTTGCAGCAGGTAGAACTTTAATGAGTAATTCCGGTGAAAAAGCATTCACTTCCGGTGCTAATGCTACTATTACCGGTGATATGCTAACTACTTCCGGTAATAATATTGACGAAGATAAAGCAATGCTAACTGATATGGGATTTTCTATTTAACATAGAACTTCATATTTCTTGACTAATCTTTCTACAACTTGTATAATTACTGTAATATATAAATCATTTAGAGAGATTTGATTTTATGAAAATATATAAGTACAAGAAAATATTTTCAATATTTTTACTAACATCTTTGTTGTTGCTGATTGTACCCATTACAACACTCAATACAAATGCAAGTTCTAAAATTGACTTTTCTTTGTCTTGTGATTCTGTATATAAAAACAGGCTTTTCAATGTTGATTTAATTGTTAACGGTAATGCTAACTTATCTGCATTTAGCGTGTCAATTACTTATGATTCTGGGTCTGTAGAATTTAGAAAAGTAGATTCACCCGATAAAGCATTTGATGTTAAGAAAAAGAATTCTAACGGAAAAGTAAATGCAATAGTACTATGTTCTTATGGATATAAGTTTAACGGTAAAGCAAAAATTATTTCCTTTAAATTTAAGTCAGTTGATACCGGTATAACTGATTTTGGTTTAGCTATTTCTGATCCTGTAGATAATAATGGCAATAAATTATCAATAGGTTCAGTTTATGGTGCTGAAATGAATATTGAAGAAAATAAAATCACTTCTAAAAGAATTAAAAGCAATAGTAGCAAGAGTTCCGGTAGAAGTAATAGCACAAATAGCAAAACCTATGGTTCAAACAATTCTGCAAATGGAAAGGCTGATTCTGTAAAAGTTCCAAAGGTTAACTATGTTGGTGGTGACAGTAAAGAAAGTGCATCAACAACTTCTCCCATGGATAATGCCTATACAGATAATAGTGAACCAAAGTCACTATTCGTTATGGGTGTATTAGTAACTTTAGGTGTTGTACTTATTATTTATATAGTCTATAATGTAGGTAGAGCCGGTAAAGAAAATAAAGATACTAAAACTGAAAAAGATAATAATGAAGAAGATAAGTAGAGGACTATAATTTTATAGTTCTCTTTTCTTGTTTGTAATTATAGAATATTTATGATATACTAAATGTGTATTGCTAGAAATTAATAAGGAATGATATATATGAGTGAAATGCAAAATATACAATGGTTTCCGGGTCATATGACCAAAACTAAAAGACAAATTCAAGCATCACTTAAACTAGTTGATGCTGTTGCTGAAATTATTGATGCAAGAATACCGGTAAGTAGCCGTAACCCTGACCTCGATTCAATTATTCAAAATAAACCTAGAGTTGTTTTGATGAACAAGTGTGATATGGCAGACCCATCATCTACTCAAAAGTGGATTAATTATTTTAAAAATAACGGCATTGTAGCTATTCCAATTGATTGCAAAACAGGTAGAGGTATCAACAAGTTTGTATCTTCTGTTAATGAGGTTCTTAAGGAAAAGGTTGAAAAGCAAAAGGCAAAAGGACTTTTAAATCCTACAGTTAGAGTTATGATTGTTGGTATTCCTAATGTAGGTAAATCAACTTTCATCAATAGAATTTCTAAAAACAGAAAGGCTAAAGCTGAGGATAAACCGGGTGTTACAAGAGGTAATCAGTGGTTTACTATTAACAAAGGCTTTGAAGTTCTGGATACTCCGGGGGTATTGTGGCCAAAGTTTGAAGACAAAATTGTTGGTGAAAGACTGGCTTTTACAGGTGCAGTTAAAGACCAAATTATGGATACTGAACTTTTAGCTATGAGATTATTGGATTTCCTAAAGGTTGAGAAAAATCCAATATTTGTAGAAAGATTTAAACTACAAAATGAACCGATTGAAGATATTGAAAGTTATGAACTTCTTGAACTTATCGGCAGAAAAAGAGGTATGCTGATTTCAGGTGGCGAAATTGATACTGAAAGAGCTGCTATTATGCTACTTGATGAATATAGAAGTGCTAAACTTGGTAAATACACATTTGAATTACCGGAGAATTAATTATGGAATGGCTAAAATATGAAAATGAAGCCTTAGAAAATGGCTATACAAATATTTGTGGAGTTGATGAAGCAGGTAGAGGACCATTAGCCGGACCTGTTTGTGCAGCAGCTGTTATTCTGCCTAAAGGTCATATTATTGATGGTGTCAATGACTCTAAGAAACTTACAGAAAAAAAGAGAGAAAAACTTTTTGATGTAATTATTGATGAATGTGTTTCTTATTCAATAGCCTTTGCTACAGTTGAAGAAATTGAAGAACTTAATATACTTAATGCTACTATGCTTGCAATGCAAAGGGCAGTTGAAGGTCTTGATGTTAAGGCTGATTATGCTATGATAGATGGCAATAGACTTCCACCACTTAATATTCCTGCTGAATGTATTGTAAAAGGTGATGCAAATTCTATGTCAATTGCTGCTGCCTCAATCCTAGCAAAAGTAGCTAGAGACAGACTTTGCTTAAAATATGATGAACTATATCCCGAATATGGTTTTGCTAAACATAAAGGATATGGCACAAAGTTACATAGAGAAATGATTTTAAAGTATGGACCTTGTGAAATTCACAGAAAAAGCTTTTTAAAGAAAATTTATAAAAATGCAAATAACTGAGAAAAGACAAGTCGGTGATATTGGAGAGAAAGCATCTAGAAAATATCTAAAGAAAAATGGATATAACATTGTAGCTAAGAACTACAACACTAAGTATGGTGAAATTGATATTGTAGCAGAAGATAAGAATTACATTGTTTTTGTTGAAGTAAAAACCAGAAAAGAAAATTCTCTCTATGCACCGGTATTAGCAGTTACAAAGCAAAAACAAAATAAGCTGATGAAAACTGCTTATATATATCTTAAAGAATATCCAACAAATAAGAACATAAGATTTGATATAATAGAAGTTATCCATAATTCTAAAAAGGTTGTAAGTATTAATCATATAAAAAATGCATTTATGCAAGGAGGTAGTTATGGAAGTTTTTGATTTTCATTGTGATACCTTATATAAAAGTATGATGAATGATTTACTGCTTGATGCCGATATTTATGAATTTAAAATTTCCGATTTAATGAAAGAGCATAAATGGCATCAATGTATGGCAGTATGGACACCTGATGACAGAAATGAATTACCGTTACAGTTTATAGATAAACCTCTTATAGAGTATTTTATTGCAAGTGCAGAAAAACTTATTTCAGAATGTAAAAGACTTAAAATTCCTTTTAATGATATAAATGCAAATAAGTCATTGCACCTAACTGTAGAAAATTCTTCAATTTTAGAAAATAATATTGAAAATATAGAATTCCTAAAAAAGTATGGTGTAAAAGTTGCTACACTAACTTGGAATGAAAGTAACTGTGTTGGTGATGGTGTTCTTGCAAAAAATCCTATAGGTGCTACTATTTTCGGCAAAAAGGTAATTGATGAATATATTAAGAATAATATTGCTATTGATGTATCTCATACAAGTGACAATTTATTCTATGATATAGCATCAAGTAACCCAAAATATATACTTGCTACACATTCAAATTCAAGAGAAATTTGTAGTAACAAAAGGAATATTACAGATGAACAATTTGAATATATTAAAAGCAAAAACGGTGTTGTAGGACTTAACTTTCATAAATATTTTTTAAGTGATAGTGACAGTTACAGTATAAAAGATATACTTAATCAAGCATACCATTTTCTAAGTCTTGGTGGTGAAGATAACCTATGTATCGGTACGGATATGGATGGTTCAGACCTTGTTGATGGTTTTTCTTCGTCAAGTGATTTTAAAAGGCTATATAATTCTTTTATAGAAAATAACTTCAAAAAATCTGTTGTTAACAAGATTTTTTTTGAAAATGGCATGAAATTTTACGATAAACTTTGACATTTAGCACAATATAGTGTAGAATGTAAAATCGGAAATATGTACTGAAAGGAAGATAAAAATGTTATATAACAGTACTGAAAATAATAAAGAAGTTGTTTCTGCTGCTCAGGCTATTGCCCAGGGTATCAGTAAAGACGGTGGTCTTTTTGTACCTCAGGAATTACCTAAGTACACAGAAGAAACTTTCAAATCTTTACTAGGTCTTTCATATAACGAAAGAGCAAAGATTGTGTTCTCTGATTTTCTAACAGATTTCACAGAAGAAGAAATTGCTGATTGTGTTGACAAGGCATATACAGTTGAGAAGTTTGGTTCGGAATGTCCTGCTCCTCTGGTTGCTAAGAAATACAACGGTAACGAAATCAACATTATGGAACTATGGCATGGTCCAACATGTGCATTTAAGGATATGGCACTTCAGATTCTTCCACATTTCCTAACTAAGTCATTAAAGAAAACTTATGATGGAAAAACTGCTGTTATTCTTGTTGCTACATCAGGTGATACAGGTAAGGCTGCTCTTGAAGGTTTCAAGGATGTTGACCACACTAAGATGATTGTATTCTATCCTGAAGACGGTGTTTCTCCAATGCAGAAGCGTCAGATGAACACTCAGATGGGTAGTAATGTAAATGTTTGTGCAATCAAGGGTAACTTTGATGATGCTCAGACAGGTGTTAAAAAGATTTTCACTACTGATGAGATTGTTGAACTTCTACATAAGAACGATATGCTATTCAGTTCAGCTAACTCTATCAACTGGGGTAGATTACTTCCTCAAATTGTTTACTATATTTCTGCTTATTGTGATTTAGTAAACAGTAAGAAAATTAATATGGGTGACAAAATTAACATTGTTGTTCCAACAGGTAACTTTGGCAACATTCTAGCTGCTTACTATGCATATTGTATGGGTATGCCAGTTAACAAGTTTATTTGTGCATCTAACCAAAATAATGTTCTTACTGACTTTATCAATACAGGTGTTTACGACAAGAACAGACAGTTCTACGCAACTGCTTCTCCATCAATGGATATTCTTGTTTCAAGTAACCTTGAAAGACTACTTTACAAGTTCTCAGGTAATAATGATGAACTAGTTGCAAAGTGGATGAATCAGCTTAAGACTGAAGGTAAGTATGAAGTAACTGATGAAGTTAAGAAAGAAATTACTTCTAAGTTCTTTGGTGGTTTCTGTGACGATACAAACACAAAGGCTACAATTAAGGAACTATTTGATGAAGAAAAGTATCTATGCGATACTCATACATCAGTTGCTATTAATGTATATAACCAGTATGTAGAAAAGACAGGAGATAAAACACCTGTTGTTATTGCTTCTACTGCAAGTCCATATAAGTTCTCTCATTCTGTACTTGAAGCAGTAGCTCCTGAAGCTATCTGTGATGATGAGTTCACAATGGTTGATGAACTTAATAAGATTACAGGTGCTGAAGTACCAAAGCCAATTGCTGAACTAAAGAATCTAGAAGTTAGATTTAATAATGTAACAGATGCTGATAAGATGCCTGAATATGTTAAGAATACATTAGGTATCTAATATGTCTTTATTTTGTATTGCTGACCTTCATTTATCTATCGGTGTTGATAAGCCTATGGATATATTTGAAGGTTGGGACAATCATATAGAGAGATTGCTTAATAACTGGAATAGCATTGTAAAAGATGAAGATACAGTTATTGTAGCCGGTGACATTTGTTGGGCTCTTAAGCTTGATGAATGTTACAAAGACTTTGAGTTTATAAATAATAAACTTAAGGGTAACAAAATTTTCTTAAAAGGAAACCACGATTTATGGTGGGGAACTAAGAAGAAAGTAGATAACTACCTTGAAGAAAATAATTTTAGCAAAATTAAGATTCTTTTTAATAATTCTTACAAGGTAGGTAACTATAACATCTGTGGTACTCGTGGATGGAATTTAGAAGTTGACAGTGCTGAGGATGAGAAAGTCCTTAACCGAGAACTTGGTAGATTAAAATTATCACTTGATAGTGTTGATAACGATTTAGAAACAATTGTTTTTCTTCATTATCCACCGGTATTCGGAAATCAGTGTTGTCAAGAAATATTTGATATACTACATAACTACAATATAAAAAAATGTTACTATGGTCACTTGCATGGTCGTAAAATTACAAAGTACGCTTTTAATGGTGACTATGAAGATATTAAACTAAAGCTAATATCAAGTGACAGTGTAGCATTTACCCCCGTGCTAATTGCAAAATAATTTGATAAAAACTATGGAAATTATCAAAAGCATATGTTATAATTGTCTAGTTATTTAGTCATAAACAGGAGGAAATATAAAATGAGTCTTAATAATTCAACAAAAACTAAAGAAAACACATACGAAGTAGAAGTATCTGTTGATGCTGAAACTTTTGCAAAAGCTTGTAACAAAGCATACAAGAAGCAGGTTAAGAACATCAATGTTCCTGGCTTTAGAAAAGGTAAAGCTCCTAAACATATGATCGAAAAGATGTATGGCGAAGGTGTATTCTTTGAAGATGCTATGCAGGATTGTTACCCAGAAGCTCTTGATGCAGCTGCTAAGGAAGCAGAACTAAATGTTATTGCAGTTGAATCTCTTGAAGCTATGGATGCTTCTGAAAAAGATGGCTTTACTTTCAAGGCTACAGTTATCACATATCCTGAAATTGATATTAACGATTACAAGGGTATCACAGTTAAGAAGAAGTCAACAAGAGTTACAAAGAAGCTTATTGATGAAGAAATCGAAAAAGTTCGTGACAGAAATAGCCGTATGGTAACTGTTGAAGACGGTGCTGTTGAAAATGGCGATATGGTTGTTATCGACTTTGAAGGTATGAAGGATGGCGTTCCATTTGAAGGTGGTAAGGCTGAAAACTACAACCTATCAATTGGTTCAGGCAACTTTATCCCAGGTTTTGAAGAACAGATTGTTGGTCACAAGACAGGTGAAGAATTCACTATCACAGTTAAGTTCCCTGAAGATTATCAGGCTGAAGAACTAAAGGGTGCAGATGCTGAATTCAAGATTAACCTACACGAAATCAAGAGAAAAGAACTTCCAGAACTTGACGATGAATTTGTTAAGGATGTAAGTGAAAAGGAAACTCTTGACGAATATAAGGAAGAAGTTAAGGAAACTGTTAAGAAACGTCTGGAAGATGAACAGAAGAAGGATATCGAAGATCAGGTTATCACAAAGCTATGTGATGCTGTTGAAGGTGAAATCCCTGAACAGATGTATGACAATGCAGTTAACGAAATGATTCAGGAATTCGATATGCGTCTAAGAAGCCAGGGTATGGACTTTAACACATATATGAAGTATATGGGAGCAACTCCTGACACTATTAAGGAAATGTACAGACCTGACGCTGAAAAGAGAGTTAAACTAAGACTTGCTCTTGAAAAGATTGCAGAAAAGGAAGCTATCGAAGTAACAGAAGCTGACCTAGATGCAGAATACACAAGACTAGCTGATCAGTACAATATGAAGGTTGAAGATGTTAAGAAAGCAATCAACGATGAAGCACTATCAGCTGACCTAAAGACTCAGAAGGCTATGGATCTTGCAGTAAACAGTGTAAAGGCTGAAAGCAAGAAGGCTGCTGAAGACAAAAAAGAAGACTAATTGAATAAATTTAGTCTATCTAACCTATTATTATAATTGAAAGGATTGATTAGAATGGCATTAGTACCATATGTCGTTGAACAAACAAATAGAGGCGAACGCTCCTATGATATTTTTTCAAGACTTTTAAACGATAGAATTATTATGTTAACAGAAGAGGTAAACAACCAGACTGCAAGTTTGGTTGTAGCCCAACTTCTATACCTAGAAGGTCAGGATCCAACAAAGGATATTAGCTTATATATTAATAGTCCCGGTGGTTCTGTTACTGACGGTATGTCAATTTACGATACAATGAATTACATTAAGTGTGATGTATCAACAATTTGTATGGGTATGGCTGCATCAATGGGTGCTTTCCTACTATCAGCAGGTGCAAAGGGCAAGAGATATGCTCTACCTAACAGTGATATTATGATTCACCAGCCAAGTGGTGGTGCTCAGGGTCAGGCAACTGATATGCTTATTCATACTCAGCACATTATCGACACAAAGAAGAAGTTAAACGAAATTCTTGCTGCCAATACTGGTCAACCATATGATGTAATTGCAAAGGATACTGAAAGAGATAACTTTATGACAGCTCAAGAAGCTCTTGAATACGGTCTAATTGACAAGGTTATCACAAACAGATAAAAGGGGAATTAGTTAATGCCAAAGGACGAAAAAGAAATTTACTGTTCTTTCTGTGGTAAACCACAAGATATGGTTGGTAGAATAATATCTGGCAATGGTGTATATATTTGCGACCAATGTGTTGATTTGTGTATGCAAATATTAGAAGATGGTCTTGAACCTGTTAAAAACCAAAAGAAAGATATTGAAATTCCACAGCTTCTTAAACCACAGGAAATTAAGGATGTGCTAGATCAGTATGTTATTGGTCAAGATAGAGCAAAGGTTACTTTGAGTGTAGCAGTTTATAACCATTACAAGAGAGTATTTTCCCTTGATGATGATGTAGAATTTGCTAAGAGTAATGTGCTTTTACTTGGTCCAACCGGTGTGGGAAAAACACTTCTTGCACAAACCTTAGCAAAAACACTTGATGTTCCTTTTGCTATTGCTGATGCAACCACATTAACAGAAGCCGGATATGTTGGTGAAGATGTTGAGAACATTCTTCTAAAACTTATTCAAGCTGCTGATTACGATATAGAAAAGGCTGAGCGTGGCATTATCTATATTGATGAAATTGATAAGATTTCTCGTAAGTCTGAAAACCCATCAATCACTAGAGATGTTAGTGGTGAAGGTGTTCAGCAGGCTTTACTTAAAATTATTGAAGGCACTGTTTCTAATGTTCCACCTCAGGGTGGCAGAAAACATCCTCAACAGGAATTTATACAGATAAATACTAAGAACATTTTATTTATTTGTGGTGGTGCTTTTGAGGGACTGGAAAAAATTGTTGAGAAGAGAATGAACTCCTCAGTACTTGGCTTTGGTGGCACAATCAGAAGCCGTAAAGAACTTGACAGTACAGATTGGATGAAAGATGTTGTAGCTCATGACCTTGTTAAGTTTGGTATTATTCCTGAACTTGTTGGTCGTATTCCTGTTATTACATCACTTTCAGGTCTTGACGAAAATGCCCTAGTCAGAATTTTAACTGAACCTAAAAATTCAATTGTCAACCAGTACAAGAAGCTGTTTGAACTGGATGATGTTGATCTTGAATTTACTGATGATGCTCTACTTGCAGTAGCTAAGATTGCTAAGGAGCAAAATACCGGTGCAAGAGGTTTGCGTGGTATTCTTGAAAATGTTCTTACTGATTTAATGTTTACAACTCCATCTGACGAAACAATCAAGAAGATTGTTATTAACGCTGATGTTGTAAACGGTAAGGCTAAACCAAAGATTACAAGACGCAGAACTAAGAAAAAGCAACCAATAATTATGGATGAAGAATCCAATCCAACAGCTTAAATAAACATACGAAATAGCTGTACTCTTTGGGTACAGCTATTTTTGAATTGAGTGATTATATGAACGATACACCTAATATTGTTGAATTACCGGTTCTACCACTAAAGGGATTAGTTGTATTTCCGGATATGATTCTACATTTTGATGTAGGTCGAAAGCGTAGTAAAGCTGCCGTAGAAGCTTCTATGATTAATAACCAAGAAATTTTTGTAACCACACAAAAGCTAACTTCTGTAAATAGACCAAAACTTGATGATGTTTACAAAGTTGGTGTTGTTTGCAACATTACCCAAATAGTAAATCAACAAGAAGATATTATAAGAGTTACTATTCAAGGTAAATATCGTGGTATTTTAAAAGAGATTACAACAGATACAAATTGCTTATTTGCTAAAGTAGAAGAAGTTCCTAGAAGTGAAATTACAGACAGCGAAAAAGGTGATGCTTTAGTAAGAGCAGCAAAAAATGTATTTGAACAATATATATCTATTACACCTAGTTTTTCAACTGATTATCTTTATAAACTAAGTCTTTGTAAAGATGCCTCAGAAATTGCTGATTATATAGCTAGTAATATTATTACCGACTATACAAATAAACAGACAATTCTAAATATCTTTGATATTGAAGCAAGGCTGGAAGCCTTAATTGAATTGCTGTTGGAAGAAATCAATGTTATTGAAATTGAAAATGACATTGTGGAAAAAGCCAGACAGAATATAGAGAAAAATCAAAGAGATTATTTTCTAAGGGAACAACTTGCAGTAATTCAAGAAGAACTTGGTGAACAGGACAATCCTGAATCTGAATCAGAAGAATATAAAAAGAAAATTTTAGATTTACACCTTGATGAAGAAATTGAAAAGACCTTATTAAAAGAATGTACTAAACTTAAGAAAATGGGTTATTCAAATCAAGAAGCTACTGTTATTCGTACATATCTTGATACTTGTCTTGATTTGCCATGGAATAAGTTTACAACTGATAAACTTGAAATACATAAAGTAAGGAAGTCTTTAGATAAAGAACATTATGGTTTAAATAAGGTTAAAGATAGAATTATTGAACAACTTGCAGTTAAAATTCTTAACCGTAAGAACAATTCACAGATTATTTGTTTGGTTGGACCTCCCGGTGTTGGTAAAACTTCTATTGCACAGTCTATTGCTAAAGCTATTGGCAAGAATAGTGTAAGAATTGCCCTTGGTGGTATTCATGATGAAGCAGAAATCAGAGGTCATAGAAAGACATATATAGGTTCTATGCCGGGTAGAATTATCAATGCAATGAGAAGTGCAAAGAGTATGAATCCTTTGATTATTCTTGATGAAGTTGATAAGCTTGGACAAGACTACAAAGGTGACCCAACATCAGCTTTACTTGAAGTTCTTGACAGTGAACAGAACAGTACATTTGTTGACCATTACTTAGAAATTCCTTTTGATTTATCAAATGTAATGTTTATCACAACTGCAAATGACTTGTCACTTATCCCTGCACCATTAAGGGATAGAATGGATATTATTGAACTTCCATCTTATACAAGAGAAGAAAAGCTGAATATAGCTAAAAAGCATTTAATTAAGAAACAACTTGAATTAAATGGTCTTGATAAAACACAGTTCAAAATTTCTCCTAAGGGTATTTATTCATTAATTGATTACTATACAAGAGAAGCAGGTGTTCGTTCATTAGAAAGAACAATTGCTTCCTTAATGAGAAAATCAGCAGTTAAAATACTTATGGAAGAAGTTGACTCAGTTTCTATCACAGATAAGAATGTTCAAGAATTCTTAGGTGCTTATAAATTTACTGATGACACTAAGAGTAAACGCAATGAAGTTGGCGTTGTAAACGGATTGGCTTGGACTTCTGTTGGTGGTACATTGTTACCTATTGAAGTGGCGTTAATGCCTGGTAAGGGTAATATTCAGCTAACAGGTTCATTAGGTGAAGTAATGCAAGAATCAGCAAAGATTGCTATTACTTGTATCCGTACTATGAGTGAAAAGTACATAATTAATAATGATTTCTATAGAAAAAATGACATTCATCTTCATGCTCCGGAAGGTGCAGTTCCAAAAGATGGACCATCAGCCGGTGTAACAATGGCAACTGCTATTTTCTCAGCATTAACTAATATGCCTGTAAGAAGTGATGTTGCTATGACAGGTGAAATTACTTTAAGAGGTAAAGTTCTTCCAATAGGTGGACTTAGAGAGAAAAGTATGGCAGCCTATAGAAATGGTATGAAAACTGTTATCATTCCTTATGACAACATTAAAGACCTTGAAGAAGTTGATGATGTAGTTAAAGAAAAGGTTGAATTTAAACCGGTTAAACATATAACAGAGGTTTTAGAAATTGCAATTTGCAATTATAATAAATCATTTGCAAAAAGTACTGGTACAACTGTTAAAGATGGCCTAGTTAATGCAATTAGACAGTAGGAGGTAATTATGACTTTTAATAGTGCAGAATTTGAATTTGCTTGTGGTACAAGCAGTCAGTTACCTCAGTCAACTAAACCTGAAGTTATTTTTTCCGGCAAAAGTAATGTTGGTAAGTCATCACTTATCAATAAACTTTGTGGTAGAAAGGCTTTGGCCAGAATTAGCTCAAAGCCAGGTAAAACTGCAACAATTAACTTTTTTGATGTTGATGATTTTCATCTTGTAGATTTACCGGGTTATGGTTATGCAAAGGTAAGTAAAGCTGAAAAACAAAGATGGGCAGAACTAATGGAAGGCTATTTTGACCAAGAAAGAGCCTTTTGCCTAGTTGTTCAGTTACTTGATATGCGACATAAACCAACTCAAGATGATATTGGTATGATTAGTTTTTTACACAATAGTGGTTTGCCATATATTGTGGTTCTTACAAAGCTGGATAAGCTAAAGAAATCAGAAGTTAATAAGAATTTAGCTATGATTGGGGAAACTCTAAAAGAGTTTGATGATATAAGATTATTTTCATTTTCAGCACAAACAGGGGAAGGTGCCGAGTCAATAATCGGTGTTATTAATGAAAGTGTTGAGGAATACTTAAAAGATTCAGAGGAGGAATAAAAATGGAGAAGAAGCCATTTATTACTTTGGAACAGGCTAAGGATATTATTAAGGATATACCTACACCATTCCATATTTATGACGAAAAGGGTATTAGAGAAAATGCTAGAGCACTTAACAAGGCTTTTAGTTGGAACAAAGGTTATAAGGAATATTTTGCAGTAAAAGCTACTCCTAACCCATATCTAATGAAGATTTTACAAGAAGAGGGTTGTGGTATGGACTGCTCTTCTTATACAGAACTTGAACTATGTGAGGCTTGTGGTATCACAGGTAGTGACATTATGTTTAGTTCAAATGTTACACCTGTACAGGATATGAAGAAGGCTTATGAACTAGGTGCTAACATTAACCTTGATGATTTAACTCATGTTGAATTTATCAAAAAGGTTTGTGGTGTTCCAAAGACAATTTGTTGCAGATACAATCCTGGTGGTGTTTTCAAACTAGCTGACAGTGAAGAAAAAGTTCAGGTTATGGATACTCCCGGTGACTCAAAGTATGGTATGAGTGAAGAACAAATGGTTGAAGCATTTACTGAACTTAAAAAGGCCGGTGCTGAAGAATTTGGTATTCACGCATTTTTAGCATCAAATACCGTTTCAAATGAATATTATCCTGAACTAGCCGGTATTCTATTTAACCTAGCAGTTAGACTACACAAGAAAACAGGTGTACATATTAAGTTTATCAACCTTTCAGGTGGTGTTGGTGTTGATTATAAACCTGAACAGCCAAAGAACGACATTGCTATTATCGGTGAAGGTGTTAGAAAAAAATTTGAAGAAATCCTTGTTCCTGAGGGAATGGGCGATGTAGAAATCTACACAGAACTTGGAAGATATATGCTTGCACCATACGGTGCTTTGGTTGCTACTGCAATTCATGAAAAACATATTTATAAGGAATACATTGGTCTTGATGCTTGTGCAGCAAACCTAATGCGTCCTGCAATGTATGGTTCTTATCACCATATTACTGTTCTTGGTAAAGAAAATGAACCTTGCGACCATAAGTATGATGTTACAGGTGGCCTATGCGAAAATAACGATAAATTCGCTATTGACAGAATGTTACCAAAGATTGATATGGGTGACATTATCTATATTCATGATGCCGGTGCTCATGGTTTTTCAATGGGTTACAACTATAACGGTAAGCTAAGAAGTGCAGAGGTACTACTAAAGGAAGATGGCTCACATAAATTAATTAGAAGAGCAGAAACTCCAGGTGACTACTTTGCTACTTTTGATTTTTCTGATGACTTTAAGTTACCAAAGGACTAATTTTAATTAAGCAATAATTTCTTAATAATCTTATTACCGACTACAGAAAAGTAGTCGGTATTTTTATATTTGTACAAAATTAATTATATTATAGTGAATGTTTAGTGAAAATTATGTGTACAACCCTTGATTTACTTGACTTTTATACAAATTAGTGTTATACTTCTTAATAGTTCGTTACCGAACTAAGAGGTATTATATGGAAGCAAATGAACTGTTGTCTGTTGCTAGACAGATTAAAAAATTAATTAATAAAAAAATGGAACCGGTTTTAGCCGATTGTGAATTAAAACCTATTGAGGTTGATATATTGGTGTTCTTATATAATCACCCATATGTGGATACTTCAAAGGAAATAATGAAGATATTTCATTTATCCAAAGCTCATATTTCTCATTCTTTGGATAACCTAAGAGAGAATGGTTATATTCGTCTTGCTGAGGACAGTAAAGACCACAGAATAATGCATATTATTATCGAAAAAAGAGCAATGGATATAATAGATAAAGTTGATAAAGTGTATTGTAATTGTAAAAATGTAATTCAAAAGGAAATCACAAAAGATGAAATTTCTGTACTTAAATCTATAATACACAAAATTAATGACAATGTAGAAAAGGAACTTAACTCATAGTTCTTTATACGAAGGGAGTTATTTATGGATAAGCTACTTAATTATGCAAAAAGTAATGTTGATTTGTGTGTTACTCATGACTCAATCAACAAAGGCTTATATGCAGAGTATGGTGTAAAAAAAGGCTTAAGAGATGAAAACGGTCAAGGTGTTCTAACAGGACTTACAAATATATCTCAAATTACTGCCTTTAAATATATTGATGGAGTAAAGACACCTTGTGATGGTGAACTTCTTTATCGTGGATATAATGTTCAAGATATTGTAAATGGCTCAACAGGTAAGAAGTTTATTTTTGAAGAAGGTGCATATCTTCTATTATTTGGTGAACTTCCAACAGAAAGTCAGTTAAGCAAATTCAAAATTGCTCTTTCTGACGGTATGGAATTACCAACTAACTTTACTCGTGATGTAATTATGAAAGCTCCTACTGCTGACATTATGAACTCAATGACTAGAAGTATTCTTACTTTAGCATCATATGATAAAGATAAGGACAACCTTGAACTTTCCAATGTATTAAGACAATGTATGATGCTTATTAGTACATTCCCAATGATGGCAGCATATGCGTATCACGCATATAACCACTACGAAAATGACGGTAGTATGTATATTCATAGACCTGATCCTGAACTTTCTATTGCTGAGAACTTTCTTCGTATGATTAGACCGGATCAAAAATATACAGAACTTGAAGCCAGAGTTCTTGATATTGCTTTACTACTTCATATGGAACATGGTGGTGGTAATAACTCAACCTTTACAACAAGAGTTGTTACTTCTTCAGGTTCAGATACATATTCAGCTATTGCTGCTGCTATGTCATCACTAAAAGGTAAGAAGCATGGTGGTGCTAACATTATGGTTATGAATATGATTGATGATATTCGTCATCATGTATCTGATTTCTATGATGAAGATGAAATTGAAAATTATCTAAAAAAGATTCTTAATAAAGAAACATTTGATAAGCAAGGTCTTATCTATGGTATGGGTCATGCAGTTTATTCATTATCTGACCCAAGAGAAAAAGTATTTAAGAGATTTGTTGAACAGCTTGCAGAAGAAAAGCATCGCAATGATGATATGACTTTATATAACAACATTGAAAAACTAGCACCAAAGGTTATTGCTGAAAAGAGAAAGATTTACAAAGGTGTTAGTCCTAATGTTGACTTCTACAGTGGCTTTGTTTACGATATGCTGGGTATCCCTAAGGAACTATACACACCGTTGTTTGCAATTGCAAGAATAGTTGGTTGGAGTGCTCACCGTATTGAGGAACTTGTAACTACTGATAAGATTATCAGACCTGCATACAAGAGCCTTGTAACAAATAGAGATTATGTAAAAAGAGAGGACAGATGTAATTGAGTAGTATCCAAGAAGATTTCTTTCTAAGAAGTATTAATATTGACAATATATTCAAAACTTTTGAAAAGGCTGATTATCTATTTTTATATAGCATAAAGCATTGTATGGAAAATTCAGAAATTGAAGATGGTGTTTATCTTTCAGATTTAGCTGAATATATGCATATGTCTATTACTGATATTTCCAAAGCAGTAAAAAAGCTTCAGCAAAAAGGTTATGTAGAATGGCATACCGATGATAAAAAAGAAAGAACATATATCACTCCTACAACTAAGGCAGTTTCTGAGATGCATGGTCAGAAAGAAAGTTTAGTAAGTGCTTATAGCAAGATTATCGCTAATATTGATGGAGAAGATTTAAAAACTACTATTGATACACTTGCTAAAATCAGAAAAATTTTAGGTGAATAAATAATTAAAGGTCTGTAGAAATACAGACCTTTCAGCATGTCGAAAAAGTCCAGCGAAAGCTGGGCTTTATATATGTAAAAAAGTATTCGATGACTGCAGAGTTATTTCGTTAAGAAGGGTTTTGTTATGTAACCATCTGCACCTAAACCAAGACCAATAATTTTGTCTTAATCTCTTCATCTTTAGCAGTATGAAAGATAACAGGAATATCAGATGATTTACGAATTTCTTTCATAAAGTCTAAACCGTCACCATCAGGTAACATAACTAGAATCATAATATTAGGTATTATTTCTTTAACTGCTTTTCAGCAGTAGTAATGTTATTTGCAGAAAATATATTTTCATAGCCTTCTTTTCTTAAAGCAGGCTCAATCATATTAATAATTTCTTGTTTATCATCAAGTAAAAATATTTTTGCATCATTCATAATCATTATCCATACTTTTTTGCACTACAATATCAACACCATATCAATTGTTCTTATTAGGTACAGCAGTACATTATATTGCAGATTGTTTTACATTTGCACATAATGCATTCTTTACCGGTGGTATGGCACAACATATGAAATATGAAATGCTTTTGCAACCTATATTTCATAACTTTGTTAACGGATTAAAAGAACCACAAAATAAATACAAAACTTATTGTTATAATCTATCTTTCTATCACAAAATGTATCAGAATGAAAATCGTTCATTCTTGACAGACTGCAAGTATATTGTTGCTTCCACAGAAAAGTTACTAGACAGTTTAGAACTTGTAAAAGATAGAGTGCCACTTCTTTCAACACAAATTAACTTAGCAAAATAATAATTGAAATAAGGTGAAATAATGTTAGATACAATACAAAATATAGACTTTGCAATATTACATTGGATACATAACAATTTACAATGTAACTTCTTAGATTTTATTATGCCTAAGATAACTGCACTGGGTAGTAGTGGTGCAATATGGATAATAGTTGCAATTGCATTTTTAATATCTAAGAAATATCGCAAATATGGAATTATCCTTTCTATAGGATTAATAATGAGTTTATTAATCGGCAATTTACTGTTAAAACCACTGGTAGCAAGACCCAGACCTTGTTGGATTGAAAGTAATTTTCCTTTATTAGTCAGCAATCCTACAGATTATTCTTTTCCATCAGGTCACACTTTAGCATCAACTATTAGTGCAGTAATAATCACATATGCTGATAAGAAATTCGGAATTATAGCAATCATTCTAGCAACTCTAATTACTTTTTCAAGACTATACTTATTTGTTCATTTTCCAAGTGATGTTTTTGCTGCAATAATTTTAGGTGTTATCATAGGTTTATTTGCTATATTTGTATTTAACTTTGTAACACATATTATAAAAAGAAAACTAAATAAATAAAATTAAGTTCATAGATTTCTATGAACTTTTTGTTTAATATGTAAAAATAATTTGGTATATTGTTATATATAATGCTAATATTTTTTCTATTTTCAGTTTAGTATAATATATTTGTATTATTATAAAAACAAGGATATGAATATATATGGTAGTAAAAGAAAAAATTGAATTGTTACTTAGCTATGAAGAATTTAATGAATTTACCCATGAGCAAAAATCATTATTAAGGAAATTGTCATATGATTCAAATTCTTTTGTAAAAGGCTTAGTAGCGTCCTTGATGGTAAAATCTATTGATAAATTTGGATTTGAAATTTTAAGCAGACTATCTAAGGATAAAAATGACTATGTCAGAACAGAAGTATATGATTCATTGTCTGTCTTTAGTGATATAAAATCAGTTTCTTTACTTCAAAATGCAATTAGAACAGAAACAAACAATTTAGCAAAAAGTTACGCAATAATGTCATTTGGTGATGTTGTTTATAGTTTAGGAATTTCTAATGACTTTAAAGAATATGTATATAAAATTAAAAGTTGTAATAAGTCAAAAGATTGTATTTTAAGTTGTCTATATTGCTTGTATTTGTTTGGTGAAAATGTTATTGATGAGATTTTCCTATTATTAAATGACAATGATTATCATATTCGATTATCTGCCATATCTATTTTAGAAGAAATCGTTAACAATGATAATTTAGATATTATAACAAGTAAATTAAATGATAGATTAAAAATTGAAGATTGTAGTTCAGTTATTGATAAGATTAAAAATTTTAATTAAATGAAATAAATAATCAAAAATGAAATTTAATATTACTTGCAAAGTTGGAGTATATTCAAACCCAATAAAAATAACTTTTAACAACAAATCAAAAATATTAACTTATAAGAATTCTAAAATAACTTTCAATTTTGATGTCGATACAGAATATGAACTAACAATAGAACAAATACATGAAGATAAAGAAAGTGTTCCAACAAAAGGGCTCTTTTGTGACCAGTGCATTGTTATGCATTGGTCTTTTTTATTCTCTTAATTTTGCCATTAATACTAGGTCACTGTTATCCAATACACCATCATTATTTATATCACAAGCTATCATGGCTTCATCAGTTAAACCTTCTAATCCAAGTAAGAAATTCATATATGAGTTAGTATCCTTACTATTTACTGTGCCTGTACAATTAACATCACCTTTAATTATGAAAGTTCTCTCTACAACTTCATTATTTCCTGTAAATCTAACAATCATTCCTGTACCGATTTTACCACTTGAAACTACACTGCCATTCTTAATGAAAGCAATATCATAACCATCATAACTAACATTTTTCTTAAATGTTGCAATAGTTGTATTGGGGCTTACACCGGTAATGTATTTATCACCTATAGTATATGCATTAGTATAAATACCATATGTTTTAGTATTATTATTTTCAATTGTCCTAGTAGTGTTTGCTTTTTTACTTTTTAATTCATCGGTTTTTACAATATAAATATTGCTTCCTTTGGTTACGATAATTCTATCCTTATAACCATACAAATATTTAATATTAAAATTAAAAGAATATTCTTTATTAGTTGAACTACTAAAATCAGAATATACTATTTTATTACCACTTGCTTTTGCAATTCCATTTGACAATAAAGCAGTCCTGTTATCTTTGTAACTACCATATTCATTGGTATTAAATAATGAATACACTTTTCCGTTACCACAATAATATTCATCATTAACCATTGACATAGGGAATATGTTGTAATCATTTGATGTTGAATAAATAGTATTACCTTTAATATAACACAGTCCATAAGAGGTTAATACAAATTGATAAGTGCCGTTTGTCGTATCAATTTGATTAATGTTACTATCAAATTTATATGTATTTACCGGATTGCCTTTAGAATTAAATTTACGCAACAAGGACCTATTATTAAAATCCACAAAATAATAGTTATTACTTTTATCTACAGAACAAAGTGTCCACCTGGTTTTCGTCCCATCATTCATAATTATAGTTTCATACTTACCACTATTATAATTAAACCTTACAACACCTAATTTACCATTTATACTATCGGAAAAGAAATGAAAATAGTTACCGGCATAATTACACTTAGTTATTTCAGCATCCGTTTTAATTGTGCTATAGCCATAACCTATTTTATTAACAACAGCAGTTCTATCCTTTACACTAACAATATAGTCATTCTTACTGTCAGCAAAGTAATATAACTTACTGTTATTTATTAATTTATAACTTGTCCTTGTAACACAATTAGCACTAAAGCAACTTGTTAGTATTAATAATAAAGTAATTAGAATTAATAATATGCGTTTCATACAAAACACCAACATATCTACAAAATATTATATTTAGATTATACAATAACATTATGATATATTGTTGATTTGGTAATTAACTTTCACATATTTTTTATTTATGCAAAGAGACTATGAAAAATTTATAAAAATAATCTAATTGTATAAGTATTTGCAATAACTTATAATTGCAATAATAAGTAGAAAAGAGGAATGGTTATGCCTGCAACAAGTATTTTAATTAAGCCTGCATCATCAGCTTGTAATATCAATTGTAGTTATTTCTTTTACAAAAAGTTATCTGCTAAAAAGGCTTTCAGTTTCAACAATATATACCTTGTCTTGATGATAGTGATACAAAGTCAGAATGGTCTTTAGATGCTAATACATATGGAGAATTTCTCTGTGAGCTATTTGATATTTGGTATGATGATTATGTACATGGTGGTAATAATGATATGAATGTTCTCTAATTGGGTACAAATGGCTGCCGGATATATGCCTGAATCCTGTGGTATGTCAGGTAAATGTAATTGTTACTTTGTTGTTGATGTTAACGGCAATGTTTATCCTTGTGACTTTTACTGTACAGATGAGTGGAAACTTGGAACAATTGATGATGATTTCAATGATTTAATTAAGTCAGATAAAGCAAAGAACTTTGTAAGTTGTTCTTTACCTGTAAATGATAAATGTAAAAAATGCAAATATTTGTATTTATGTCGTGGTGGTTGTAAAAGATGGAGAGAGCCATTTATAAATGTTAAACCGTCATTAAACTGTTTATGTGGTGCATATTAAAAGTTCTTTGAACACTGCATTGATAGAATATATTTATTAGCTAATATCATAAAAAATAAAGAATGTTATATTAAGTTGGATAATAATGAGCCAACTTTTTTATTTATAAATATAGTATATAGAAAAATTTATAATATTATTCCTATTGAATTTATAGGTAATAACGAATATGATTTAACCAACACAAGGATGTGGCTCAGATACTTCAAGTAAAACCACTTCCGATACTAAAGTAATCAGAATTGGTACAACAGGACAAGATGCTGAAAGTTCTTTACTCGATAATGCACAGTATTCTTATAAACTTGGTTAACTACAAGATGGACTTAAGAAAGAAGGATATACTGTTGAGCTTAAGGGTTTTGCTCAAGCAGGACCTGCAGTAAATGAAGCTTTTGAAGCAAATGAAATTGATGTTGCAGTATATGCAGAATTTCCACTAATTACTGCTGTAAGTAATGGAGTTGACTTAAAAGGTTTTGCACTATCAACATCACAATTAAACTTTGGTCTTTTAGCTAGAAAGGGCAGTGGAATAAAGAGTATCTCTGACCTTGAAGGCAAAAATGTTGTAGTAGCACTAGGAACAATATCATAAAAATACTTCTTAGATGTTACAAAGAAAAATAATGTTGATATAAGTAAAATCAACCAGTTAAATTCAATTTTAGATGCTCAAACGTTACTGGCTTTAGGAGATGCTGATGCAGTTGTTTCAACTGTATCAAATTTAGCAGTTTTTGAGAATGCCGGTCTTGGAAATATAATTATTGATTCGTCAAATGACAGTAGTCTATCATCAAGTTTCTTATTTGCAGGTAGAAGTCAGTGGCTAAAAGAGAACACAAGAGCTGCAATTGCTATTTCAAAGGCATTAATTTGTTCTCAAGAAGAGGCTAAGAAAAGTCCTACAGATGTATATAAAAACTAGCTACTAAGGATAGTCCTGAAAGTATTTTTAAGGAAGTTTATAGTTATGATGAAACATTTAGTTTCTTTAAACCTGACATTACAGATGATTACATTAATCGTGCAAAATCAATTGAAAAGTTTATGGAAGACAATAAACTAATTAAAAGTACGGAAAGCCGAGCAAGAAGCGGTGAAAAAAGCCAAGCGCAAGAAAAACCGGCAGCGTGAGAGCAATGCTGCGCATAGAGCTAAAACCAAGGTAGAACGCTGGGCGGCGAATGACGGTCATAAGCACCCGAAGCGTATCTGCGAACAGTGTGGTAAGGAGTTTTATCCGAACAGCACAAGGCAGAGATTTTGCAACACCGATTGCACGAAATCCCATCAGCAGGCGGAAGCATTGTTTTCTCGGCTGGTAAAACAGCTTTCCGAAAAAGAGGGCGTTACGGAAGCCCTCAAAGTGGAAAATCAAATGCTGTGGGTGCAGAGGATGAACAACATCCGCAGTGCTGCTATGGAAATCGTTTCCAGTGAGCTTATATACTGTTAATACTAAGTAAGAAAAGTCGCTTCCAACAGACGGCGGCTTTTCCTTTGCGGGTAGTATTCAAGAAATCATAAAGTTCCGTGAGTAATGGAAGAAGGCAATGCTTTGAAAAAAAGATGAGAGCAATATTCTGAAAACTACTTGAGATTTTGGGGAAAATCTGCTAAAATATTTTTGTATAACTATGTGGTAGGGAAATTCATATCCTTTTGACTTAGAAATTATGGAAGGAGGACTTGACTATGGCAAACGGAAATGTGACAATCATTGTCGGCTCGGCTTGGCAGGAGCATAGCGCCGTTTTTTCAGCGTGTCAAGTCTTGTTTCATACAATTTATAACGAACCAATTGCCGGAGACAGGGCGCATTATGCCTTGGCTTCGGCTTTTTGCGTTTGCCGGAAAGATGGTGGTTTGATATTGAAGTCCTAACCACCACCCGTAAACACATCTTTTCTCGGCGTGTCCGCTGCCGGAGAAAGTAAATAGCGGATAGAATTATTTTGGAGGAATAAAAATGAAGAAGAAAATTCTAAGCCTTCTGCTTGCGTTGTGCCTTGTGATGGCACTTGTTCCGATGACAGCGTTTGCTGAAGGAACTTCAGTAGATAATTGGGACGGTACGACAGATACAAGCTGGTACACCGACCATAAGACGGATACTGAATACCATTTCACCACTGCCGAACAGTTGGCCGGTTTAGCGCAGTTAGTCAATGACAAAACTGCATCTGTATCATTTAAAGGGAAAACGATTTACTTAGATAATGACCTCGACTTATCCGGCTGCCAGTGGACCCCCATTGGAAATGGCGGCAACTTTGGCAGATATTTTGCTGGTACTTTTGATGGGCAGTATCACAAAATCACGAATTTGCATCATCACTCTACTGGTGACGAACTTATTCGAAACGGACTATTCGGAGTTGTTTCTGACGGTGGTACATTAAAGAATTTACTTGTTATAGACGCTGATATTGCCTCAAATGATGGTTCGTTACTTGCCGGCATTTTGGCAGATTGGGTCGATGGCGGCACAGTTGAAAACTGCTATACAAGCGGAAAGATAGAAAACAATGTTGGCGACAAGATGGTCGGCGGACTGATTGGCCAATGCACTGGGAGCACACAAGTAAAAGGCTGCGGTTCAGATGCCACGGTTATCAGTACAGAATCCGATGAAGATCATGTAGATACCGTTGGCGGGCTGATTGGTCAGTGGGAAAACTCTGCGGACAGCTCGTCGATTACCGATTGTTGGTTTGGCGGTTCTGTTTCCTGCAATAATATCTATTCAGCTGTAGGTGGTATTCTTGGTGCAAACTTTGAAAACTTCTCTGGGAACAAGCCTGGCGTAATAATCAAAAATTGCATAGTTGCAACAAAAAACATCACTGGCGCTGAGCCTGGCAATATCACTTGGATTACAGCTGTTGTAAAGACCCATGTTACCGACTGCATTTGGCCGGATACCCCTCCTGATGGTGTAACGCTTGATGAAGAAACATATCCTGATAATAAAGGCAATTACTTAGCCGTTGCTAAGTTGGTGGTTGATTGGGATGCAGGTACTGCGAGTGCCGACCCGACCTTTGACCAGTCATCGTGCGGCACTGCTGTCTCCAACTTCACCTCCGCAGATGTCCTTGCTGGCTTGCAAACCAATGCCGGTGCGGGCGTTGAATGGGTTGCCGGAATCGGTCATCCAACTTTTGTGTGGGATGACAATAACATCCCCGCTGATTACACAGCTGTCGATGCAGTCATCGCAAGGGCAACGGCTCTTGATAGCAGCCTTTATACAAATTATTCTGCGGTAGAAGATTCCATTAACTCTGTTGACCGAGCAAAAAGCAAAGCCCAGCAAACAGAGGTTGATGCAATGGCAAAGGCTATTGAAGATGCCATTGCTGCCCTGCAATACAAGGATGCTGATTACACAAAGGTTGATGCAGCCATTGCCAAAGCAAATGCGCTAAACAAGAATGATTACAAGGATTTCTCCGGTGTGGAAGCTGCTATCAATGCTGTTGTCCGTGACAAGAACATCACTGAACAGAGCGAAGTGGATGCAATGGCAAAGGCTATTGAAGATGCCATTGCTGCCCTGCAATACAAGGATGCTGATTACACAAAGGTTGATGCAGCCATTGCCAAAGCAAATGCACTGAACAAGGATAACTACAAGGACTTCACCGGCGTGGAAGCCGCTGTCAAAGCTGTTGTCCGTGACAAGAACATCACTGAACAGAGCGAAGTGGATGCAATTGCGAAAGCTATTGAAGATGCCATTGCTGCCTTGCAATACAAGGATGCTGATTACACAAAGGTTGATGCAGCCATTGCCAAAGCAAACGCTTTGAAGAAGGATGACTACAAGGATTTCTCCGGTGTGGAAACCGCTGTCAAAGCTGTTGTCCGTGGTAAAAATATTACGGAGCAATCTGAAGTAGACAAGATGACAAAGACTATCGAAGATGCCATTGCTGCCTTGCAATACAAGGATGCTGATTACACAAAGGTTGATGCAGCCATTGCCAAAGCAAACGCTTTGAAGAAGGATGACTACAAGGATTTCTCCGGTGTGGAAACCGCTGTCAAAGCTGTTGTCCGTGGTAAAAATATTACGGAGCAATCTGAAGTAGACAAGATGGCAAAGGCTATCGAAGATGCCATTGCTGCCCTGCAATACAAGGATGCTGATTACACAAAGGTTGATGCAGCCATTGCCAAAGCAAATGCACTGAACAAGGATAACTACAAGGACTTCACCGGTGTGGAAACCGCTATCAAAGCTGTTGTCCGTGGTAAAAATATTACGGAGCAATCTGAAGTAGACAAGATGGCAAAGGCTATCGAAGATGCCATTGCTGCTCTTGAGAAAAAACCTGCCAGTACCAAACTGGGAACATCCGATAAGAGTCCACAGACCGGCGATTCCAGCAACCTTGCACTGTGTATTGCCCTGTTGTTCATCAGCGGCGGGGTAGCCATTGGCACAACGATTGTTAGCAGAAAGAAAAAGTACAACAGATAATTGAATAGCGTTCCCTTGCTCCATCTTCCAAGCAAGGCAAAAGCGTCGTAGCAATACGGCGCTTTTTTGTTACCCTGAAGTGACAAACAGCGGCTTTTGAATGGTTGGCGGTAAAGGATACCGCCGCTATTCACTGCCCATACTATCTAACGAAAAGGAGAACAAGACAATGACAGGCTATCCAAACAACATTCCCGCAAAGCTGGAAATCATCAAGGCAAGCGAGACTACCCCGAAGAGGTGCGCTGGCTGTGGTATCCGTATATTCCTTTCGGTAAGGTCACACTGCTGCAAGGCGACCCCGGAGACGACAAGAGTAAGCTGATGCTTCCCTTTGCCGATGAGGAGGACGCTTGGGACTTTGTCAATAATTTGATATAAAAAAAGTAAAAAAGAGGGGGATATTTACA
>OLNQ01000374.1_pt1 | contig 49597 bp, 47 predicted proteins | sample 1672821 | NCBI WGS metagenome assembly OLNQ01 (sample SAMEA3136727, study PRJEB25190) | human gut metagenome | biome: human gut; feature: human-associated habitat; material: faeces | place: Austria | collected 2013 | reverse complement strand
CTTCCTTTTTTCGGAAGTGTCTAAATTATACTTCCTTATTTTTTAAATTTCAAGTATTTTTTGAAAAAATGTATATTTTTACATTTATTTCTTGTTTTTACATTTTTTGTTTTTTTATAACTTCTTTTTATTTGTAAATAACCATTAAAAGCAATCCAGCTTCTATACTTATATTTACTATATTTTCAACAAATGTATTTGATATTCCAAGCGGATTTAAATTGCTCAAATCATGATGTTCTAAATTATACTCTGCTCCTTTTATCGACAAGCCTTGTACTTTTTCAGTATATGCAAATAATGAAAAAGGGGTTCCACTTTTTCTTTTTATTTCTATATTTCTTGGTCCAGAGATTATTTGCAAATAATAGGAAAGATCAGGACTATATATTTTTCCATTTAAGCCTAATTTTCCTATCTTTGCTAATACTTGAATATTTGCTAATGAATGTTCAAATCTATTTCCACCTAGCATGCCATATAGTTCAAATTCATCATACCCTTTTTCTATTAAATAATTTATTGCATAGGATGTATCTGTATCATCTTTATGCACTGGTAATGTAATAATATTCTTGCAAATTACTCTTTTTTTATCTTCTGAATCAAAATCTCCTAAAACTAAATCTGTTTTTATTCGATATTGTTTTATATATTTATATCCACCATCAACTGCAACAATATATGCTTTTTCTTCTATTTGCGGTTTTTGGAATAAGTCACCATTTCCTATTACTATAGCTTTTTTCAATTTATTTTCCTCGTTTTTTCGCTGATTTAGTTGTAGTTATTAAAACTATATTTTCTGGAACAATTTTAGAAAGAAAAGCTAACATTTTTATTTTGACAGAGGGTAAAATAACTTTTTTATTTTTCAAAAGATTTTTTACAGCGATTGCAGCTATATATTTTGGCGATTGTGGTTTCATTGAAAAATCACAATTTGCTGTTTTTTCAAAAGAAGTTGCAACTGGTCCTGGACATAATAAAGATATACTGACTTTGCTCTTCATAAGTTTTAATTCTTGTTGGTATCCACGAACTAAACGGTATTCATAAGCTTTGGTAGCATAATATGTAGACATATAAGGTGCTGATGCATAGGCGGCAATAGATGATGTTACCAATATTTTTCCTGAATTTTTCTCATACATTTTTCTTAGCATCGCTTTTAATAAAATTTGCATTGCTTTACAATTCAAATCAATCATTTTTATTTCTTTTTCATCATCTGTAGTTAAAAAAGAACCAAAGTCACCAAATCCAGCATTATCTATAAATATATCAAAGTTATCATTGTCGATAATTTCTATCAGTTTCTTTATTTCACTTTGGCAAACTAAATCACAGGCAATATATGATGCTTTTTTATATTGCGATACATCGTAATTTGATCTGCTTCCTACTATTAGTAATTCATATCCTTTTTCATCAAGAATATTCGCTATCTCTTTTCCAATTCCTGATGTTCCACCAGTAATCAACGCTTTCATAATAATTCTTTAGCTATAAGGCCAGCTAAATAAGCGTTATTTTTTATCAAAGCAATATTAGCTTCAAGTGATTTTCCTTCAGTTAATTTAACAATTTTTGAAAGTAAAAATGGTGTGACTTCTTTTCCTTTTATTCCTAATTTATTCATTTCTTCGATAGCTTTTTCAATTTCTTTTTCTATATATTCTCCATCTAATGAATATTCTTCAGGAATCGGATTACAGATAAGTGAACCCATATTGAAACCAAGCGTTTCATTAACTTTTATTATATCTGCTATTTCTTTCGGACTGTTTACTGTCATCGGAGCTTTATATTTAGACTCTCTAGTAAAGAACATTGGAATAGTTTCTGATTTATAAGACATTACTGGAATACCTTTAGTTTCCAAATATTCCATAGTAAGTGGAATATCCAAAATTGCTTTCGGTCCGGCACAAACAACATTTACTGGAGTTTTAGCAAATTCATCTAAGTCTGCTGAAATATCCATTGTTTCTTGAGCACCACGATGAACTCCACCTATTCCTCCTGTTGCAAATACTTTAATACCTGCTAATTTTGCTAGCATCATCGTTGCAGCAACAGTTGTTGCTCCACTTTTTTTATTAGCTATGCAATAAGCTAAATCACGTCTTGAACATTTCATTATATCGTGACGAAGACCGAATTCACAAATTTCATCTTCTGTCATTCCAACGCGAATTTTTCCATCTAAAATTCCAATAGTTACTGGAACAGCTCCTGCTTTTCTAATTTCTTCCTCAACAGCTAAAGCAGTTTCAACATTTTGAGGATAAGGCATGCCATGAGAAATAATCGTTGTCTCTAAAGCAACAGCTGGAACTCCACTATAATCTTTGATTTGAAAATCTTTAATATTCATTCTAAAACCTCACTTTTTTACATTAATATTATAGCAAGAATTTTTAATTTTTTTAATTTGTTAGAATTGTTTATTTTAAACTCACTCATTATAATAGACGCAGGAGAAATTTAATATGGATATAAACGAAAATATTAAAGCTTGGTTAACTAATGATGAAGTTCCCCAAGAGCTCAAAAATGAAATAAAGAAAATGGATGAGACAGCATTAAAGAATGCTTTCTTCCAAGAAATGCAATTTGGAACTGCTGGATTAAGAGGAATAATTGCTCCAGGCCCAAACTCAATGAATGTTTTAACTGTTAAAAGAGCTACTATTGGATATGGATTATTTATAAAAAAACATTATTCATATATGGAAAAACCTATTGTAGTCATCGCCCATGATAATAGACATATGCATGATGAATTTACTAATATTGTCGCTCAGACTTTAAACAACATGGGTATCAATACCATTGTTTTTAATTCTTTACGCCCAACACCTCTTCTTTCTTATGCTATTAAATTCTTTAAAGCCCAGGGTGGTGTTATGATTACTGCTAGCCACAATCCTAAAGAATATAATGGCTATAAAGTATATGACAATAATGGATGTCAACTTTCTACTGACAACTCTATGGAAGTTACCAAATTAATTGATGATAACAATATTCTTCCACCATATAATGAACATATTGTTGAAAATAAAGGAACTAATAGTATTGCTAATCATGATGTCGATGATTGTTTCATCAACGATTGCAAAAAAGTTTGTTTAAACCCTCAAGAAGAAAAGAAAATCAAAGTAGTATTCACTCCTCAACATGGTTGCTCAGCTGTTTTAGGAGTTAGAATATTGAAAGAATTAGGATATGATGTTTATCCTGTTGAAGAACAAATGGTTCCTGATCCAGATTTCGGAGCCACTCAATCACCTAACCCTGAAAAACCTGAAGCTTATATCAAGGCAATTGAATTAGCAAAAAAAGTTGGAGCTGATTTAATAGTATCAACCGATCCTGATGCAGATAGATGTGGCATTGGATATCTTTCTTCTAATGGTGAATATGTTTTACAAACTGGTAATCAAACAGGTGCAGCATTAATTCAATATATATTAAATGAAAGAAAGAAAAGAAATTTAATTCCTTCGGATAACCCAGTAATAATTCAAAGTATTGTTACCGCTTCTTTAGGATCCAGAATAGCTAAAAGTTTTGGAGTTAATACCATTAAAGTCTTAACCGGTTTCAAATATTTAGCAGGAAAGATGGAAGAAATTTCTAAAGACGATCCAAAACGTTTTCAATTCGCTTACGAAGAAAGCTATGGTTATATAGTCCGCGACATTTGCCGAGATAAAAATTCCATTGAATCTTTAGCCATTATCTCCGAAATGATTAATCATTATTATTTAAAAGGACTTCGTCTTGATCAAGTTATGGATAAAATCTATGACGAATTTGGCTATACATTCAACAAAAATATTGAACTATATTTCAATTCATCTGAAGCATCAGCAGCTGGAAGCAAATTAGATGTTTTAAGAAAACATATGCCAACTTCTTTATTAGGAAGAAAGATTATAAAAGTAGAAGATTTCAAAAATCAATATTCCTATGATCCTTCTAATCCAACTGAAAAAGAAATTATGAATACTCTTCCTGTTGAAAATGTTTTAATTCTCCATATGGAAGATGGTTGCTTCTTTGCAGTTCGTCCATCAGGAACCGAACCAAAAATTAAATTCTATTATGAATGCCGTGGAACAAATAGAGAAGAAGTTCATTCTTTACCAGAAAAGTTCCATGCTGAAATTGCAAAAATTATCGGATAGGATTTGGAAATTCCAAATCCTTTTTTAAAATTATGGAAATAAAAGCTTATACATCGCATGAAGATTTTTCTTCAAACTTATATCTATTAATCAATAATAATGAAATAATTTTAATTGACCCTGGCTTTTTCGATGAAAAAATAATCGAAGAAATAAATAATAATGGAAAACTAGTTGCAATTCTTTTAACACATGGTCACGCAGATCATATAAGAGGATTAACAAAATATCTCACTTATTATAATGTTCCTGTTTACTGCCATAAAAATGAAGAAATATATTTAAAAAATGATGACTATAATTGTGGATATGAAATATATGGCTATTCTTGTTCGTATAAAGGTAATCTAAATTTCTTAAATACTGGAAAACAAAAAATATCAACTTTTGAATTTGAAACCTTTCTTTTCCCAGGCCATACTCCAGGAAGCTTAGCCTACTATTTTCCAAAAGATAATGCCATATTTGTCGGAGATTTTATCATCGGATATAGCGTTGGAAGATGCGATTTAAAAGGTGGAAATGAAAAAGAATTAATGAAATCATTAACAAAATTCAAACAATTAAATTTTCCACCAGAAACAATTTTATATTCAGGACATGATAGTCCTAATTATTTAAAAATACTATATAAAAGAAATCCATTTATCAGCAAATAAAAAGCTATTTAAGTTATAGGCCAAAAAATAAATCCAACCTTTGTAGCTCTATATTCAGTTAATTCATTTTCTTTATATTTAGATATATCATTTCCATAGACAACTATCTTTTCACTAGTAGGATTATCAAAGCCTCCTAATATATTTAATAATGTTTATTTATCTGCATCAAAAGACTCTAAGATAGCGACAAATTACCTTTTTCTATTAGTTTTAAAGATACTTCATCTAAAACCTTGTATTTGATTTCACCAACAACATAAATTTTTGTAACTTTATAATATTGATATAAAGACTCTTAATAAATCAGTTAAATGCAACTAACTGTTATATATTTAAGATTATAGTTGCCAACAAAAATAAATATACGAATTTTTAATATATAAAAAAGGTACTTATAAATTGTTATAAATCTATAAATACCTTTAAAATTAAACTAATTATTAAGACAACTTAGCTATATATGCCTTAGCAACATCACCATTAGTACCAAAAGTAACAATTTTATTTCTATCTACTGTCTTATCATCGTTAATATAATAAGTCCAATAGTTGATATTATTGTTTGTACTATCAACATCAGTTCTACTATTAACAAAGTAAACTAATGTGTGAACACTATTTGAATTATAGTTAAATGCTTTACTTCCAATAGAACCAGTTCCAGCTGTATTACTACCAGTCTTCCATTCGCAATAAATTGTTCCTAAGTTATTTGTTAAAAAAGCTTCATCACCAATTGTTTTTATACTATTTGGAAGAATAATATTTCTTATTTTAGCATTTTGTGCAAATGCACTTACTCCAATAGAAACTAAATTTCCAGTTGATTTAGAACCACCATTATCACATCGTAAATCTAAAACACCATTACTTATTGTTTCTTTTAAAACTAATGTTGTTCCGTCATATGTATAAACTTCTATTTGGTTACCACCCGTATAATCATTCAAATTACTACATCCAACAAAGGCTCTATTTCCAATACCAACTAATGAAGTTGCACTTTTTAAATTAATACTGGTTAATGCAGAACAATTTTCAAATGCACCATATGAATATAAAGCTGTATCGAAATTACCATTATATGGTTTTTGACCCAAACCAGTAGAAGTTGTATTTTCAGCATATGCGTAATTTATATACTTCAAGCCACTTAAGTCACCTTTAACACTTGTCAGTTTTGGGTTTCTATTAAAGGCATAACTATTAATAGTTTGTAACGAACTATTAATAGTAACCGATGTTATATCAGAACCATTAAAAGCTTCAAAACCTATTGTTTTTGTATTTGCATTTAAAACTACATCTTTATTTGCTGCACCTTTGGCATGATAGAATAAAAAATCATAATTTTTTGAATATAAATTATCACCATCTGATGCAAAATAAGCACTGTTTCCATTAACTGAAATAGATGATAAAGTTGACATTATACCATTATTAAGATTACGCTTTGCATTAGAGTTAAAAGCATTAGTCCCTATATATGTAGTTGTTGATGGAATTGAAACTGAATTAAAGTAATTGTTCATAAATGCATATTCACCTATAGAAGTTATTGTTCCTGGAATAATACACGCACGATCAGTTTTATATGTTGTAGATGTTGCAGGCATAAAGCAATAAATAGATCTATTAAATGATGAATCATTATAATCATCCCATCTGCAGAAGAAAGCATAATCGCCTATTTTTTTTAACTTTGTATTTTCATCATATAATATGTAATTTACATAACGATAACCACCAAAAGCACTTGGGCCAATTTCAGTTACTGGCAAATCATTAATTGTTGCAGGAATGTTAATTACAGCTCTTTGTAGTTTTTCTATTGCATTTGTTATTACTATATGATCTGAATATTCTAAATAATCATATTGATTAGAATATGTTTTGACTCTTTCCATACCAGTCTTACCATTAACAGTTTTTCCTACATTAGTATAAACAGGCAATGTAGCTCTTCTTAACGACGTTGTTGTAAATGAGTTTTCGGAATAGTTTGCACCAGCAATTTCTGAATCCCACGTATAATACGGAGGCTCATTATTAGTACTAGACTTTGGATAGTATCCAGAAAGATATACTGTTGCATATGAGTTGTTACCAAAAACTGATGATGACCCAGAGTTATAAATATTTTTACCCCAAGCATTTTCCTCACCTTTTTGCTCGAGATACGTAGTATTTATATAAATTTGTTTTATACTCCAATCATCATAAAATGCATTTGCATATATTCTATAAAACTTATTAGAATTTAAATTAACCGTTACTATGCTATCACATTTATAAAAAGCAGAACAACCAATAGATATAGATGTTACATCACTTTGAGATTCATTTAAAGTAATTGATTTTATAGCTTTGCAATTAGAAAAAGCACTTCTTTCTATAGCTTTACCACAATAGAATCCATATGCATTTTGATCTGCTGTTCTATTATAAATATTTCTATTATAAAATTCATCATCTAATGATGGCGGCAATACTAAATTAAATGTTCCTTTGCAATTATATCCAACATTATTAAATGCACTATTACCTATTGCTTTTAGATGATATACACCATTGCTATCAGCATTAAATGTAATACTCTTAACTGCTTTTAAATTTTCAAAAGCCCAACCATCTATAATTTCTAATGACGCTGGGAAATTCAAAGAAGTGAGAGCAAAATTACCCTTTGTATTTGTTTTAAAAGCATCAGTTGAAATCTCTTTAAGTTGAGTGCAACGTGAAAAATCGATATCAGCTAAATTAACAGTTTCAAAGAAAGCTTTACGACCAATTTTAACTAATTGTTCTGGTAAAGATACTTTCTTTAAATCAGTACCAGTTTTATTAGTTGCTGTCGCACTAAAACAACCTTCCTCAATAACTTTAACAGGATATTTATTACCTTCAAAATCAACAACATATTCAGGAATAGTTAATACTCCATCATTAACTTCATCTTCACTTGAATCCATAGATCCTAAATAAGAAACTAAAACAGCATATTCACTATTGTCTTTATTAGCATCTAGAGTATACACTTCAAAGTTATCCATGATAGGTTTTGTTGCAATACTATAAATAAAGTTATTGGTTGGAGTTAAATCAACACGACCATAGTTTAATTTATAAGGTATGTAACTATTGCTACCTGTAGACACATAAGTTTTGTTCCACGCACTAGTATATCCATCTTTAGTTGAAGGATTAGTAGAGCGTGACAAATAAATTGTTAATCTAACATTTCCGTTAAAAACATATTCCCCAAATCTCTTAATATTATTTGGAACATAAGCCATAATCATCAAATTGCAATTAGCAAAAGCATAGTCATCAACTTCTAATTCGCTAGAAGCACTTGGTAAAATAACACGTGTTAAATAAACACATCCTTTAAAAGCACTTCTACCTATATAAGTTAAGGTATTAGGCATAGTAAATGATGAAAGTCTACGGCAACCTGTAAAAGCATTTTCATTAATAGCTGTTATAGTATTGTTTATCTTAGTAGAATCACCATTTTCATTCATATAAGAAATGTCAGTTAAAGCTGTACAATTCATAAAAGTTGCAACATCAATAACTTTGACTTGATATGGAATTGCAAAAGTAACTAAATTCGTACAAGATAAGAAAGCTTGTTTGCCAATTTGCTTAATAGTGTTAGGTAAATTAATTTTAGTTGCTGTACAATTAGCAAAACCAGATTCGTATATAGCTGTAATTATAGTTGTTAAAGTACCACCAGTAGCGTTTACACTAGTAAAAGCTTCTGGAACATTAATGACAGTATTCTCACCACCACTATTATAGGAAATAGCAGCTTCTTTCTTATTTTCATTGGTATAATATAAAGTATAACTTACACCATTATCTTCAACTACAGCATTACTATAGCTATACGAAGAACTAACATTATTCTCTATATTAGAAGCGTATGTATTTTTAACAACAGAAGCTAAAGAAATTAAACAAGTTATAAAAACTAAAACAACTGTTAATATTTTTTTTATTTTGTTCATTTCATTTACCTCCTATACTTCTGGATAAGTATAAGTCTTATCCGTATGCTCAGTTCCATTAAGATAGAAAGAAGCTGATCCTTGATTCCATACCATAGTGTAATTTAAAAATGTTAATACTTCACTATCATTAACAATTAAACTGATATATAAATGTACTTCATCTTTGGAATAAACTCTTAAAGTACCTGGATTTGTATTAAACTTGGCTGAATATGTAAGCTTAGCATACTTTTTTAAGTCACCCGTTGGGTCGCACAATAAGAAATCGATACCAGCAACTCTATTAATACCTTGAGCAATGTTAATTTCATCGATAGTACCAGATGTTTGACCTTGAACAGCCATATAGTAAATATTAATAGAACCACTAGGTGAACCAATAAAGTATTTACCCTTAGGAACTTTAAAAATATGCGCAAATAATTTATTACTTGAATTTGTATCGCTAGCAACTACAGCTGTAGTATCTGTTTTTCCAGTATTAGAATCGTAATTAAAGTATTTTAAAGTATCAACAGAGCTATCATTTGGTACAAACATTGTGTATAAAGGTACAGCTGTATTATCTAAATTTCCATTAGCATTTAAGTACTTTAAATTACCACTGCTATCATAATCATAACCATAAATAGAAACATATCCATTATCAATATTACTGCTTGCAATAACACTGATGTTAGCTCCATTACTATTACTAATTTCAAACAAAATAGAGTTAGCTGGATATTGTTGTCCGTTAACAGTTGTAATCGACTTATCAGAACTAATAGTTAAGTATGAAGAAAGCGAAGAAAGTTGAGTGTAGTCACTTTCTCTAATCATAAGACCAAATCTATTATTACCTGGTTCAATGGATTGTCCATACTTATCAATTAACTTATATTTGAAATACTCTTGCAACAACTTACTATCAGTATTATAAAAATAAGAATTATTACCTACTTTGGAATAGTCATTACCAAAGTTTAACTTAAATACATAGTTAGATCTTTGTTCATATTTACTTGTGAAAGTACTTGAGTCAGCATAATCAGGAATAGTAGACATGTTTTCGACAAAGTTATAATCCCCACCACCTGGGTGAACACCATTTGAAGGATACCAAGATGTTGGATTAGTTATTCCATCTTTAGCATCATTTTCAGCGGTGGTATAATAAATTTCAGTTTTAGCCGTTCCATTTGTGATACTTGAAGTTCCTAAGCCATTAATAAAGTACGTATCTTTGTTATAAGTTGTAGAATCAAAGTTAGAACGATCATTAGAAGTTGCAACTTTAAAAATACCTAATCCTCTATCAGTAGTTGCCGTATCTTCAATTAACTTTTGACCAAAGAAATCGACAGAGTTAGCAGCCGATCCACTTGCTGGAGTAAAGCTACCTTCGCTATTTAGGCCTGATCTAGTAATATAGGTTGGAGCACTAGCTGAAGTTGTTCTTAAATATTCAGCATAAAGTTGATAAGTATTTTGGTTAAGATAATTTGTATAATCAACATAATATCTACTTGTACCAGTTGTATCAGATTTCTTAATACTTGTTTGTTTAATATTAGTAGGAAAATCACTACGAATAGAAGAGTAAATGCCAGAAAAATTAATAACACCAATTTCACCATTTTCTACAGAACCATATTCTGGGGATAAATTGTTAGTAACATTAACACCAATTTCACCGACTAAACCAATTTCTGTTTCTGTTTCAACTTTCGTAAATTCGTTACTATCGCCTTGATTCAAATTAATCATTGAATCATATACATAACTATTAGTCATAGTTCCATCAACATGACCAGCTAAAAAACCAATATTATTTCCATGAAAATAATTAGTATAATTACTGCTATTTTCTTTAGAATCTACATAATCAGTAAATACAGACATTGTATAACCTTTAGATTCCCCTGTAGAATTATTTCTATTTGAATATATTTTTACTAGATATGACTGAATTACTCTAGAATATTGTCTATTATCATAAGTTGTGGAAGCCACTAAACTGATGCGCGTATCAATTTCGCAATTTTTTGTGGCAAAATCATTGTTTTCATTTAAAAAGTCTAAATCAACTCTTATTTTTTTAGTTTTGGAATCATAATCTTCTAAAACTTTCAGAGCTCCATTACTAACCTTGATACTATATTCAAATCTATCGTCACTAGTATCAAAATAAGGCTCAAAATAACTCTGACTATATTTTGCCTCATCAATTGTTGTGCTATTTTCAATATCACTAAAAGTTTTTCCGACATTAATTTTTTCTTCTCTAAATTTTGTTACATTTTTTTGATAATCATAATAAATCAAATCTGCCTTTTCAAAGACAGTATTTTTAGTCATAGCATTATCAACGGCAATAGTATATAAATCATCAATATTTTTAACTGTTTTACTATATCCAACACAATTAAGTGTATATTTACTTAAGATCACATCTTTTATATTAGAATCAGAATCACAATATCCAAAAAATCCCATATCTTCCAAAGAAGAGTTAACTGTTAAGTTTAAAACTGGTATATTATTTCCTTCAAAAGTACCAGAAAATGGAGTAGCTTCGCTACCTATGGACATAAAAGATACTTTATCACTTAAATATTTCATATCTAGATAATTAACTTTGCTATCTGTTTGAACAACACCATCTTTTGTTTCCAAACATTGATATCCATTTCCAAAATCATGTCCTATTCTAAAATAACTATTATCTTTTATTAAGCCAAAATTTTGAAGTCTAGAAAGATTGTATAGATGTTGTGGAATAACTATTTCATAAGGATCATCTTTAGTACCACTTCCTTGATAGAAATAACTTCTTAATCCTATTTGTCCATCAGCACCACTATCTTTATCATATTTTTTTGCTTCAAACCACGCAAAAGAAGCTGTTATAACAGTTACAACAGTTAATGATAATGTAGCAATTGAACCTATAAGTTTAATTTTTTTCATCATTTACTTCTTTCGTGAGGTTATTTTTTTACATACAAACTAAGTCGAATAAAAATATAATCAATATGGTAACTGGCTGTCCTTTTTTTAGGACCCTATAGTTTTGCGTCGCTATCTTACGATAGTTTTGCCTTTTTCAATACATTTATATCAAAAAAAACAAAAAACTTCAACAAAAACCGACAATTATTTAATATCAAAATTGTAAAAAGCAAAGTATATTAATCATTAATAAATTTCAGAAATATTGAAAAGAATATTAGATTAATAATTATTAATCTTTTATTGAATCTGGATTTGTTAAAAAATCTTTTAATCCTAAAAAAAGAACGACTTTATCGTCTTTCCATTTTTTTATATTATTACTCACAATTATTATTTTTTTAAATCTATCATTAATATTTATTAACGATTTTTCTTCTTGTTCTCTTTTTTCTATACTATCTATATTTAAAACTGATTGTATATAATATCTTTCATATCCTAAATTGCAAATAAAATCTACTTCTAATTGCTTTCTAACATAGTTATTGTTTTCATTCTTTTCGTTTGTAGTAACAACACCAACATCCACATTAAATCCACGGATAATTAATTCATTATAAATGATATTTTCCATTATATAGTTTTCTTCTTGTTGTCTAAAGCCAAGTCTAGCATTTCTAAGGCCTATATCAGAAAAATAATATTTTAAAGGAGTTTCGATATAATTTTTTCCTTTAACATCATATCTATAAGCTTTTCTAATCAAAAAAGAATCAATACAATAATCTAAATATTGTTTAATCGTGTTAAGAGCTATATTTTGTTTTTTCATTAATTTAAAAGCGTCGGATAATTTATTAGGATTAGTTAATGAACCTACGCTAGATGGAATAATATTTAATATATCTTCTAAAACATCTATATTTTTAATATCATTTCTTTCAATAATATCTTTTATGGAAGTCTCATTAAATAAACTATTTAAATAATTTATTTTTTGTTCATCAGATTTACACATCAATAAATAAGGCATTCCACCATACATAGAATATTCGTTCCATGCATCTTCAAAATTTTTAACAAATTGAACTTCATCTAACAAAATATAATAATTTTTATTATCAATTATTTTGCTGTGTATATATTCACATAGAACATCAGGATCTCTATATTTCAAATTAATTCTATCATCTAATTGCAAAGTAATGATATGAGATTCATCAACTCCATTTTCAATTAAATAATTATAAAAAATTTCAAACAGCAAATAATATTTACCACATCTTCTAATTCCGGTAATTATTTTGATCATACCATTATTCATTCTATCTATTATTTTTTAAATATTCTTCTCTTTTTATCATAAGGATCCTCCAGCTAAAATTTTTGCAAGTTCTTGCAATTTTATTAAATAACATAGCAATTATTAGTATGTATATCTATAAAAATATAATTTAATACACATTTAAAAAAGCCAATATATTTTCTATATTGACTAATATATTAACAATTAAAATTTATTAATAATCAAGAGATTATAGTCTTTATAAAATAAGTAACCATGCTTAATCCTGCTGCATTTGGAACAGTAGGAAGAGAAGGCAAAATTTCTTTAGTTTTCTTCAAAGCAGGTTCATTTGAATATATTACTTTTATTTTATCAATATCTATTCCTTGTTCAACAAGTTTTCTTTTGCATGCTCTAGCTAATGGTTCTCCTGTGTCTTTTAAATACCCCATTTTTATCATTGTTGAATCTTTTTTTCTTGCTGTTCCTGTGCACATTATTATATCTATATTATTTTCAAGAGCATATTTAACTAGTGCAACTTTAGCTTTAACATCATCAATGCAATCAAAAATAAAATCAAAATGACCTAGATTTTTAACATTATCTTCATTTAAAAGAAGAGGATATTTTTTTATTTGAATAAGAGGATCAATTTCTTTTAACTTTTGTTCGGCAACATCTACTTTGCTTTTGGAAATATCCTCGATATCATATAGCATTTGTCTATTTAAATTTGATTCTTCGACAACATCTTTATCTAAAATAGCAATATTTTTAACTCCTATTCGTGCCAACGAAGAAACAACAATAGCTCCTACTCCTCCTAAGCCACAAACCAATACTTTTTTATTTTCTATCTTTGAATAATTCGCTTTTCCTAAAGAAGCTATTGTCCTTGTCTTTTTCTTTTGATCTAAAGAAATAAGTTTATAAATTTCTTCACTTTTTAATTGAATAAGATTTTTGAATTGATGCCTTAAAAAAGTTCTCTGTCTTTTTGCATATTGTCTTGTATGAACAATAACATCTTGTTTAATTTCTTCAAGAGTCTTATTCTCCTGTAATCCATTAAGAACTTCTTTATATCCTATAGCCATAAAAGCTGTTGTTAAATCTTTATGAGTTACAACAATCTTTTTTACTTCTTCTATAAGTCCTTGTTCAAACATTTTATCGCATCTTAAAACTATATTTTGATTAACTTCTTCTATAGATTTATCTATAGCAAAAAATCTTGCCGGATAAAGCAATTTCAAATCATCTTTATTTGCTTTTTTATTATTATCTAAATTTATTAAAGCTCTTTTTACTCTTCGGGAATTATTAGGATGTAAGGTTGCAGCTAATTCTGGATCTTTATTTTTTAACATTTCATAAAGTTCTTCATCTGAATAAGAATCGTACGTATTATTTTCTTCTTCATCAGGAAATTCATAGGAAAATAAAGCTGCACGAACATATAAAAATGTTCCACCACTTAAGATAACATCTTGACCTTTTTCTAAATACTCATCAAGTAATTTTCGAACTTCTTTTTGATATTTTTTTACATCGATTGGATCATCTATTGAATAATCTTTAAAAAAATGATGATCAATTCCCTCAAGTTCCTCATCACGTGGGCAAGCTGTTCCTAATTCAAATTCTTTATAAACCTGATAAGCATCACAAGAAATTAGTGGCATTGAAAATTCTTTAGCTAATCTAATCGCTAAATCAGTTTTTCCAGATGCGGTTGTTCCTAAAATTACGTATATCAAAATCCTGTCCTCTTAAATAACTTTTCTATTTCGTATTTACTCAATTTTATAACTGTCGGTCTTCCATGTGGGCAATTAGCTGGATTATGGCATTTATTCAATTCTTGAATCAATGTTTTCATATTTTCCAAAGTTAAGAACATATTAGCTTTAATAGAAGCTTTACAAGCAACAGTGGCAATAGCTAAATGTTTCAGTTCACTTAGTTCCATTTTTTCATCTTTTAAAACAGAAATAATAATATCTCTTACACCATCTTCATCATCTTTTAAAACTGTTGGGAATTCTTCAACTCTTAAAGAAGAGGTAGTGAATTCTTCGGTTATAAAGCCACTGCTTTTTAACATTTCCTGATGTTTCCTATCATACCTTAACATCAAAGATGAAGGAAGTTCAACAATCAATGGCATTAAAGGGATTGTTGTTTCTACTGCTAAGGAATTAAATTGCCTTACAGCTTTTTCATAATTTATTCTTTCAGCCGCAGCATGTTGATCTATCAAATACATTCCATCTTCACCATCACAGACAATATAAGTTTTCAAAACTTGTCCAATTGGAAATAATTCTGGCAAAGTAGTTTTAGGTTCATTGATAATTTCTTCAAAAGATTTTTCAACATTTTTTTCTTCTTTTTCAGGAAAAAAATATGTTTCAACTTTTTCTTCAACAGCTTCGTTCTTTTCAATATCATTTAAAATTAATGATGGTATTTCTTCTTTTTTTGAATTAATTTCTTCAACATGCTGAAGTATTTCTATATTACTATTTTCTTTTAAAACATCATTTAATGACATCTGCTGCGGTTTATTATCTACATTTTTTGACGCTGAAGGAATTTGAACTTCAACAACTTTTTTAAAAACAGGTGTTGCATATTCTGGTCTAGTTTTAAAAAGAGCTTTTTTAGCTGTATCTTCAATTAAAGAAGCTAATTTTTCTTCATGAGAAATTCTAACTTCTTTTTTGGAAGGATGAACATTGATATCAATTAAAGAGTAATCTACTTCAACAAATAAAATAGTAAACGGATAACGGTTAGGTGGTAAATAATCCTTATAAGCAGCATTAAATGCGGCATTTGCTTTTATTATCGTTACCGGTCTTTTGTTGATGAAAGATAATTGATGATAACGATTAGCATAAGAAACTGAAGGTTCACAGATAAATCCTATTATCTTAAAGAATCCATTTTCACCTTCAATGGATATCATCTTCTTAGCACTTTCAATGCCATAAACTTCACTTATGGCTTCCAATAAATTACCATGTCCCGATGTTTTTAAAACTTCGCGTCCATCAATAGTTAAAGAAAAAGATATTTCTGGATAACCTAAAGATATTTGTTCAACTATTTCTGTTATAGCAGCATTTTCTGTCATATCAGATTTTAAATACTTTAAACGAGCGGGAGTATTAAAAAATAAATTGCGAACTGTAAAAATAGTTCCTTTTCTCTGAAGGCTATCTTCAATAATAGGTTCACTACCTGGAACAATAGTTACTTTTGTACCAGGAGCATTTCCACCATCATAAGTTGTCATTTCAACATTAGAAATAGAAGCGATAGACGGAAGAGCTTCTCCTCTAAAACCCATCGTTGTTATACGTCTTAAGTCATATATTGATTTTAATTTACTAGAAGCGTGTCGCAAAAAGCATAATTCAGCATCTACTCTATCCATTCCTGTTCCATCATCAGCAACACGAATTTCCTTTTTCCCAGCTTCTGATATACTTATTTGAATTCTTTTACTTTTAGCGTCGATAGAATTTTCAACCAATTCTTTTACAACCGAAGCAGGACGATCAATAACTTCACCAGCTGCAATTCTATTAGCTAGTTCCGCATTCATTAAATTAATCTTGCTCATTTAATTTCCGCCTTTTTCTTCAATTCAAAAAGAACATTTAAAGCTTCTAATGGTGATAGATTTAAAGGATTGATTTTCTCAATTTCTTTGCGAATAATGTCATCTTTTTCTTCTTTTTTAGAATCGATAGAAACTTTGACACTATCATAATCTATTTTCTTTTCTTCAAGAGCATTTAAAATTGTCTTGCTTCGATTTATCAGCTCTTCTGGCAAATTAGCAAGTTGTGCAACATTGATACCATAAGATTTTTCCATTGGACCATCTTTGATCTTATATAAAAATGTTATCTCTCCATTTTTTTCACTGATAGCAACATGAATATTTTTTACATGTTTAATATCACTGGCTAAAGAAGTTATTTCATGATAGTGGGTTGAGAAGAAGGTTTTAGCATGAATATGAGTTACTAAATATTCCAAAATTGCTTGTGCCAAAGCCATTCCATCATAAGTTGCAGTTCCACGGCCAATTTCATCAAACAAAATCAAACTATTTTCAGTAGCGTTTTTCAAAGCATTATTAACTTCTGACATTTCAACCATAAATGTTGATTGTCCTTTGATAAGATCATCACTAGCACCAATTCTAGTAAAAATATTATCAAAAAGATAGAGATTAGCTTCTTTAGCTACAACAAAACAACCAATTTGTGCCATTATAACAAGCAATGCAAATTCTCGCATATATGTTGATTTACCGCCCATATTTGGACCAGTAATAATTAAAACTTCTGTATCTTGGTCCATATAATAATCATTGGAAACAAATTCTTTTTCCGGCATTACTTTTTCAATAACTGGGTGTCTGGCCTCTTTTACATCGATAATTTTTTGTTCATTGAAAGTAGGTCGAACATAATTTCCTTCAGAAGAAACAATAGCCAAAGCACAAGAAACATCCAATTTAGAAATAGCTTTTCCTAACGCTTGAATCTGAGAAGTGAAACCAGCTACATAATCTCTTAATTCATGGAACAACTTATTTTCCAAAGAAATTCTTTGTTCTTGGGCAGTTAAAAGCTTACTTTCCGCATTTTTTAAATCTTCAGTAATAAATCTTTCACCTGTTGTCAAAGTTTGCTTTCTTATATATCCCCAAGAAGGATCAATTTGATTTAAAAAGGAATTAGATATTTCTATATAGTAACCAAAAACACGATTATAGCCAATCTTTAAATTCTTTATTCCAGTTTTTTCTTTTTCTTTTTGTTCAATATCCAAAAGCCAATTTTTACCATGAGTAGATATTTCTATAAGTTCATCTAGTTGAGAATTGTAACCTTTATTAAATATTCCACCTTCAGTAATTGTCAATGGACAATCTATAGAAATTGCTCTTTCTAATGTGTTTGTTAATTCATTAAAATCACCAAGTCCATCAACAATTTCTTTAAAGCATTCTTCCGGTAACTTTGAGAGCAGTTCTTTAATACCCGGAACCATTTGCAATGATTTTTTTAATTGCAACATTTCACGCCCGGAACAAGAATTAAAACCGACACGACCAATCAACCGATCCAAATCATAAATTGATTCTAAAGATTTTTTTAAATCACTTCTCACCATAAAATTAGTAATCAAAGCTTCTACTCTGTCAAGACGTTTATTAATTTCTAAAATATCTGAAGAAGGTTCCTCAATTTCACTTTTTAAAAGACGAGCCCCCATTGAAGTTGAAGTTTTATTTAAAAGCCAATATAAAGTTCCATAACTTCCTTCGCCTTTTAAATTTTTTACCAATTCCAAATTAGTTCTTGAAGAATGATCAAGGCCTAAAATCTTTGTGCTCAATCTATTTATAACCGGTTGAAAATAATCTAAACTTCTTTTCTGTGTATCAACAAGATAATTATATAAGCGAGCGACACAACGCATCTGTCTAGGATCTTTTAAATATTTAAATAAAGCTTCCATTTCAATAGAAGTTTCATCATCATTGTTATAAGAAAAAACAACATGAAGATTGTCTTTTAAATATGTAATTAAATTAGCATCAAAAGATGTTCCAACAACGATTTCTTTTATTTCTAAATTAGAAATAGTAGCTAATACAACACGATAATCTTTTTTTAGATTAACAACATATTGTTCACCAGTAGTTAAATCAACATAGGCTAAAATATAATTGAATTCATCTTCACTAATAGCTCCGATAAAATTATTATCATCATCCTTAATTTCCAAATTAGCACCGGGAGAAATAATTTGAATTACATCTCTTTTAACTAAATTTTTTGTCGACTTAGGATCTTCCATCTGTTCGACAATACCAATTTTATATCCTTTATCTACAAGCTTATTGACATATGTTAAATATGCGTGGTGAGGAATACCACACATCGGTATTTTTTGTCCATTTCCCGCAGCTTTTGATGTCAAAAACAATTGCAATTCTCTTGATGCAACATTTGCATCATCAAAAAACAATTCATAAAAATCGCCTAAGCGGAAAAAAATTAAAATTTCAGGATGTTTTTTCTTAATTTCAATATACTGCATTATCATTGGCGTATATTGACCATCTATACCATTGTGATTAATACCTTTTTTCATAATTACCTACTTGGTATATTATAATATATTTTCCCATTTTTTCAAAAGTAATATAACTGATAAAAATGTAATTTTCCTTGACAAAAATTTTATATAAAATATTTCCTAGTTAAAAAAGGAAGACCGTCAAGTCCTCCTCTTTTTTGTGCAAGCCCGCTTGCCTCGCTTACTATAAAATATATTATAGTAATCTAATACACCCAATTTCTCAGTGCACTACCTTTGACATAAATATTAAGCCAAATATATCTTTTTATTTTTAAAATAAAATCTTTATCGTGTTCGTTGACTTTTCTTAAAATATGGCAAGGATTACCTACAGCAACAACATTATCAGGCAAATCTTTAGTAGCAACACTGCCAGCGACAACAACCGCATTGTCTCCTATTTTTATCCTAGGTAAAACAATAACTCCTGCACCAAGCCAACAATTTTTTTCCTATATAAATAGGAACATTAAATTGATATCCCTGTTTTCTTAACTCAGGCAAAACATGATGACCAGCAGTAGCTAAAGTAACATTAGGTCCAAATAGAGTATAATCACCTACATAAATAGAAGTATCATCAACTAATGTCAAATTTAAATTAGCATAGACTTTTTTTTCAAAAAGAACATTTCTCCCCCCCAATTCGCATGAAATGGAAGTTCTATATATAACACCCTTCATCAATTTCAGCAAACATATTTTTCAATAAATATTCATGTTTACTTTTTTCTAAAGGGCTGGTTGCATTATAATCATATAATTTTTCTAAACACTTTGTTTGTTCTTCAACAATTGATTCATCAAAAGGCAAATATAATTCATCATTATGAATCTTTTCTTCGTTCATATAAAAAACTTAAGAAATTATTTTTTGCTTTCTATCAATTGCACAGACAAATTATTTTCTGTAGAAGCATTATAAGCAGCATAACCATTGCGATTATAAACATCTTCACGATTATATGTTATTTTATCACCATAAAAAGTAGTGAAATGACCACCAGATTCTTCAACGATAATTTGAGGAGCACAAGTATCCCATTCTTTTGTATTTCCGCTTGAAGAGAAACAACAATCAACTTTTCCTTCAGCAATCAAACAAGATTTTAAAGCTGAACCGAGAGGATGTTTCTTTAATATTCTATTTTGGAACTTATCAAAAATTTCTTGATCAGTTTTTCCAGAATGGAAAACTGAACAACTCATAATTAAATTATTTGTTCTATCAGAGGCATAAATTCTTTTAAGAGCATCATTTTCTAAAAGGTATGAGCCATAATCTTTTATAGCAAAATAAATTTTATTTTGCGCTGGAATTCCAACAACACCAACAACTGGAGTATGTTCTTCTACCAATGCGATATTTATAGCAAACATATCATCTTTAGCTACAAAATCTTTCGTTCCATCAAGGGGATCAATAATAAAGACATATTTTTCATTTAACCTTGCTTTATCATCATTGCTTTCTTCAGTTAAAAAAGCATATGTCGGATATTTTTCCTTCAAAAAACTTTTAATTATCAAATCGGATTGCTTGTCAGCATCAGTCACAGGGGAATTATCAGACTTAATTTCAACATCGAATCCATTCTTATAATATTCCATAACTTTCGACATTGCTTTTAAGCAAACTTCAATCATATCAGAACATTGTTTATCAAATTTTGAGCCAAAATTAATCTTCATTTTTATAACTCCTATAATTTTCTTTAATTTTATCAATAACTTGTTGATATTTATTTATATCATCTAAAACACAGCCCGAAGCTTGGAGATGTCCACCGCCACCAAAATATACCGCTACAGGTTGAATCGGGAAGCCAGATGAACGAAGTTCAACTCTAACCATACCATCTTCTCCTTCTGCAAAAAACACCCAAGCGTAACATCCAAGTAAATTTCCTATCAAATTTACTTGTGGAGCAGCCTGATTTTTTTCAATATTCAATTCTTTTAAAATTTCTTTAGTAAAAACCATATAAGCTACCCCTGAATCAATTTTAAAATTTTGGTAAACATAAGCTTTAAATTTTAAAGATTCTGGATCAACAGTATATAATGCATCATAAATTCTTTTGGTATCAACATTGCTTTTTAAAATATCGCTAACTGTTTTAAAAAGCTTTTCATCAACTGGTGAATATAAAAATCTACCGCTATCCGTAGTAATACCTAAATATAATGGTTCCGCGGCTTCTTTTGGCAAATATCCAAACTTATATAAAAATAAATTTGAAATTATTTCACAAGCAGCAACTCTATCATCTTCAATAATTTCCAAATCGCAAAACTTTTCTGTAAAAATATGATGATCAACCTTTATTCTTTCTTTTGCTGTTAAAATTCTTTTATCATTTAAACGAGGAGTATCACCTATATCAACAGCAATCCCCAGAGAATTTTTTATAGTTTCATCATCGACTTCATCAAATCCAGGAAAATCACTAGGAATTCTTTTAAACCCTCCGCCAATTGCATAAACTTTTTTATCAGGATAAAAATGGAGTAATGCCTGTTTTAATCCTATTTCTGAGCCATAACAATCACCATCAGGAAACATGTGCCCAAAAATTGTTATAGTATCATTTTCTTCAATCATTTTAAAAAATTCATCATACAAATTCATAGTTTTTCCTTTCAAAAAAAGGCTTCCATTAAAGGAAGCCTATTTAAAACATTAATTATTCAGCTTTGCCTAAGCTACCAAAGACAGTAACTTTATCAATAAAGACTTGCTTAATGCCTTCTCTTCCTGGGCCAATGATCTTACGTGGATCATAAACTTTATCATTTGTAGATAAAACTTCACGAACAATCTTTGTCCAAGCCATTTGACATTCAGTATTGATATTAATCTTAGATGTACCACGATCAATAGCCATTCTTAATTGATCATTTGGAATACCACTGCCGCCATGTAAAACGAGAGGAATGTTAACAAGTCCAGCAATTTCTTTCATTTCTTTAAAGCCGAGTTTTGGTTCACCATGATATGGACCATGGACAGAACCTAAAGCAGGAGCTAAGCAATCAACACCTGTTTCTTTAACTAATCTTACACATTCTTCTGGGATTGCATATGCACTTTCAGCAACAACAAAATCTTCTTGTCCACCAACGCGACCAAGTTCAGCTTCAACAGAAACATAATTTGGACGAGAGTGAGCATAGTCTGTAACTTCTTTAACAATGCGAATGTTTTCTTCGAGTGGATAATGAGAAGCATCGATCATAACAGATGTAAATCCAGCATCGATAGCATCTTTACAATCTTTAACTGTTGGGCCGTGGTCAACGTGAAGAGCTACTGGAACAGTAATCTTTAAATCTTCCATCAAACCTTTGACCATACCAACAACTGTATGCCAACCACCCATATACTTTGCAGCAGAAGTGGTGACACCTAAAATTACTGGTGTCTTTGTTTTTTCAGCTTCTTCAAGAATAGCTGATGTCCATTCAACATTATTAATATTGAATTGACCGACTGCATAATGTTCTTTGAATGCTTTATTGAGCATTCCAACCATATTTTCTAAAGCCATGATTTTTAATCCTCCTTATCATCGCCAGAATCATTTATTGAAAAACCTGGATTATCTAAATAATCGTCATCATCCGAAATACAATCATCATCTCTGCTTTCTTCAAGCATTTTATCGTATAAATCAGTATTTTGTTCAACAGTAGCATCATTGCTATCTTCATTTATCGTATTTTCTTCTTCCTCACGATAAATTTCATTCATATCAATATGTACTTGTTCAAACTTATGACGTGTTCTTAGGTCCCAAGTATTTTCACCTAATGTAACAAAACGACCATCTCTTAAAAGATCTGTATAGAAATTAGAAGCTTTCTTACATAATTCTTCTTCAGTCATTTCTAATCTTCTGCCAATTTCTTCTAATAAATCAGCAAAAGCAATACCATTTTTAGAATAATCTTTTTCACTGATAATATCAAAAGCAACATCTAACATTGATTTTTTATTCATATTATTTTTCCTCCGTTTTTGTCTTCATATAATTAGGTGCGGTAACACCAATTAATGTTAAAGCATTTTTTAAAGTAATTTCAGCAGCTTTAACTAATGCCAAGCGCTGAGAAGTAAGTTCAGCATTAGCAGGATCAAGAACACGACAAACTGTATAAAAGTCATTTATTCTTGTAGCTAATTTACGAATATATGTTGTAACTTTATAAGGCTCTCTTGTAATGCCAGCATCGAGAACAACTTCTTTAAATTCTGCCATTGTCTTCAAAAGATTTCTTTCACTTTCTTCTTTCAACAATGTTCCAGAATAGTTTAATGTATAATCCCTACCAGATTCAAGTATGGACATTAATCTAGCATGAGCATATTGAACATAATAGACAGGATTTGTAGTTCCCATAGTAGTAGCTAAATTCAAGTCAAAATCCAAATGAGTAGATGCTGAACGTGTTACAAAAAAGTATCTGACAGCATCGGTTCCAACTTCTTGACACAAATCTTCCATACTGACAGCATTACCAGTTCTCTTACTCATTTTATATTCTTCACCATCTTTAAATAAGCGAACCATTTGAACCATAACTACTTCAATTTTATCAGGATCTTTTCCCAAAGATTTCATACTGGATTTCAAACGAGCAACATATCCATGATGATCAGCACCAAGAATATCAATTATATGATCAAATCCACGATCATATTTATAACGGTGATATGCAATATCTGGAAGTAAATAAGTATAAGAACCATCACTTTTAACAAGAACGCGATCCTTATCATCGCCATCATCGACAGTCTTTAAGAAAACTGCATTTTCCGATTCATATGTTCGAAGTTTAATATCTTGCAAAGCTTTTTCTACAAGACCTTGATCACGAACCCATTGCTCAGAGGTATAAACATCAAATTCGACATGGAAATTTTTCAAATCATTTTTAATCTTATCGAAATTTAATTTAATACCTTCCTTTTTAAAATAATCCAAATGAGAATCAGGATCGGAAGCATATTTATCACCTATTTCATTATAGATTTTATCTGCAACATTAATTATATCTTGTCCATGATAACCATTTTCTGGAACTTCAGCTTCTTTTCCACATCTTAATAAATAACGAGCTTCAACAGATTTAGCTAAATTATTAACTTGATTTCCAGCATCATTAATATAATATTCTCTTGTGACATCAAACCCACAGAAAGATAATATTCTTGTCAATGAATCACCTACAGCAGCACCTCTAGCATGTCCTAAATGAAGTTCACCAGTAGGGTTTGCAGAAACATATTCAACATTTATTTTCTTGCCTTTTCCATATTCATTTGAGCCAAAGCGTTCGCCTTTATCAAAGACTTCTTTTATAAGGTTTGTTAAAGTATCTGTTTTTAAGAAGAAATTAATAAAACCAGGTCTAACAACTTCATAACGTTCAACTTCATCCAAAGAAAACTCTTTAGCGATATCTTCAGCGATATCCATCGGATTTTTCTTTAAAACTTTTGCTAAACGTAAAGCAATACTAGAAGCATAATCACCATGTTCTTTAACCTTACCATGGTCCAAAGAAATTTGTTCTGGCTGAATATCAATATTCTTTTCAGCTAGAATACGTAACAATTCATTTTTAATTTTTGTTTCTATTTCCATATTTCACCTAATTGTCTATTGAAGAAATTAAAATTTCACATGTATCAGATGGTACATTTTTATCATCAAGCATTTGATATCTTAAAAGTATTTCATTTGGAAAATCAACTTTAACTTCGCGTACCAATACCGGCAAAGAACCTTTAAAATCAAATCCTTTAGTAACTAAAGCTAAGTTGACAACATTATTCTTTTTTAAAGTACCAGATAAACAAAACTCAGGAGTATGACGAACAAAACTAGCTTTATCTTTTTCAATAAGAACTACTTCTATTGAATTTTCTGGATTTTTAGTACTAGTAAAACGATAGGTAGAATTTTCTAAAAACTCTCCCTCATATTCGTCGCGCACATCTGTATTCTGCAGATCAAGTAAAACAAATTTTTTCATTCGCAATTAGTATAACACAACTAACAGTAGAATAATAAAGTAAAATATATAAAAACATTTTTTCACTCATTTTTGAATTTCATTTGCTTAAATAAAAAACAATTTATTCCATAATTTTCACAATCAAATTCAACTCAAATAATTATTGCTTTATTTCGTTTTTTGTTGTAAAATTTTAAAAGATGCCCTCGTGGCGAAATAGGTAGACGCAGTAGACTCAAAATCTGCCGATCGCAAGGTCATACCGGTTCGAGTCCGGTCGAGGGCACCATATTGAAACAACAGGATTGATACCAAAAATATCAGTCCTTTTTTCATTTTATAGGGCTATTTCGCTAATTTTAGGCATAAATCGCTTAATTTTTGGTGGAATAGCCCTTTTTTCTTTGCGCGTTTTAAAAGCAAGTAATTTATCAAAAGCACGAACTAGCAATAAAAAGCACGAACTGACTATCAAAAGCACGAATATACTTTAACCCTTATTTTTTGGCCATCGGCAGTGATGCTGGTGGTCTTTTTTTATGCTTTGAAATATTTTTCTGCTTTTTTTGAAAGTCACCCCGACCAGAACCGCCTCCAAATCTCCATATGGTGAGCAGGAGATAACACGCCTTGCTTAGAAATCAAATGGAGGTGTTCATATGAAACACAAAGTAAAAATTAGTGTCACGAATGAATCTCCTAAAGGTGGAATCGTTACGTGCAAGAAGAAAAAGATGAAAAGAGGTCTATTCAAAAGACTTCTCGGAATCGATCCAGACAAGGTAACGATCATCATCCCAGGGGACTCAGTGAAAGATGTCACCATACAAGAGGTGGCAGGAGCTGGAGGTGCAAAGAATGAGTGAAGAAAGAAAGCACAGCATCTTAGCGCCAAGCAGCAAGGAATGGGTGCATTGCGGCTTCTCCGCCAAATTCCTGGCAAACAAGGAAGAAGAGACAAACGATGCCTCGGAGTTCGGCACTGAATGCCACGCCTTGGCGGAAGCTTACATCAGGCAATCCCTAAGAATCGAGGACTTCGATGAAAAGCCAGTGAGCATAGATGAGTTGAAATCAACGTTCAAGCATTATGGCGAAGAGATGGAAACACTCGCTACTGGCTATGCGAACTTCGTCATCGGGCAGGCCGATTATGAAGAGAAACGCACAGGAAAGAAACCGCTGGTATTCGTCGAGCAGATTTTAGAAATGGACTATGCCCCAGATACGCATGGCACCGCTGATGCAATCATCATCGCAGGGGACGTCTTGACGATCATCGACAACAAGACGGGATTCATCCCAGTCAAGGTCTTTGAAGGCAACGAACTTAACAGCCAACTTGGCATCTACGGCTTATATGCATACAAGTTGTTTGAGGGTGTCTATCCAATCAAAAAGATCAGGCTGGTCATCTACCAGGAGCGAATCCACAACATCGATGACCAAACGATAGACGCTGAAGACTTGCTCGAATGGGAGATCGCCGTTTTAAGGCCAGCAGCAAAAGAGGCCCAGAACCCAAACGCAGAGGCCATTAGCGGGAAGTGGTGCAAATACTGCCCTGGGAGAAACGTCTGCCGCCAAAGAAGCGAGGACGCCCTTTCGATCAATGTCGAGAGAAAGCCAGAGCTTATGACTGACGATGAGATTGAAGAGTTGTTGCCAAGGCTCAGCTTCATCGCCGATTACTGCTCATCCGTCAAGGAATACGCGCTTAAGAAAGCCATCGAAGGCAAGAAATGGAAGGGATTCGTCCTATCCGAAACCTCGACAAAGCGAAAGATAAGCGATGAGGAAGCGGTGAAGAAGATTCTGAAGGAGGCTGGCTTCAATCCAGAGGTCACCAAGCTAATGAGCATCTCAGAGCTCCAAAAATTGGTCGGTAAGAAGAAGTTCAACGACCTGGTTGGCGAGTACGTCGTCAAGCCAAAAGGACAGCCAGTGCTGGCTCCTGAAACTGATGCCAAGAACAACGATATGGAGGACAAACAATAATGTTGAAGATAGAAACAGGCTTAGAGACCAGAGCCTTGAAAGTGGTCATCTACGGTGCGGAAGGAATTGGCAAAAGCACCTTCGCATCCCAATTTCCGAACCCTCTTTTCTTAGATACGGAGGGCGGAACGTCAAGCTTGAATGTCAGAAGGGTCAAATGTGGCCAGGACTGGTCCTATCTCCTTTCCTGCGTGGAAGAGGTCATAAAGGATCCTAGCATCTGCAAAACGCTAATCATCGATACTGCGGACTGGGCCGAATCCCTATGCTCGAAGTTTGTATGCGAGAAATACCGCAAGTCCAACATTGAGGAATTCGGGTTCGGGAAGGGATACGTCTATTTGCAGGACGAATTCTCTAAGTTGCTCAGTGCCTTGAACAAGCTAATCGATTTAGGCGTGAATGCGGTTGTGATCGCCCATGGGAAGCCTAGAAAGTTCGAGCTCCCAGAAGAGGCGGGGCAATTCGACCGCTGGGAGATGAAGCTCTCGAAGCAAGTGGCTCCTTTGCTCAAGGAATGGTGTGACATGCTCTTGTTCTGCAACTACAAAACCTATGTCGTGACAACCGAGAACAACACCAAGAAGGCGCAAGGCGGCAAGCGAGTAATCTACACATCCCATCACGCTTGCTGGGACGCCAAAAACAGATACGGCTTGCCTGACGAGATCGATTTGGATTTCAAGTCGATTTCCCACTTATTTGGCGCAAAAACCCCTCTAAAACCCGCTGTTTTGCAAGAAAGCGGCGAATCCGAATTGCTTTCAAAGGTTAAGGAATTAATCAAGAATTCGGGCGTTTCCAAGGCTGACGTCGAGGCTGTCGTTGCCGCTAAGGGCCATTACGCGAAAGACCAGCATTTGGCCGATTACAAAGAGGAATTCTTGGCTCGCTGGATCATTCCGAACTTCAAGAAGATCGTTGAAACAATAAACAGAAATAATTCCACAGGAGGAAATGAATAATGGATAACACAAATTTAAATAAGCCTAATCAAAATATGGAAATTGGATGGGACGATACCATTCAAGAGGACGGACAGGATTTAGTCCTTTTAGAGGAGGGAGACTATAACTTCAGAGTCACAAACTTTGAGCGCGGGAGATTCCCTGGCGGACAAAAGATCCCCGCATGCAACAAGGCGACGATCACGGTCCAAATCGAGTCTGAGGCAGGACTTTCCGTCATCAGATTCGACTTGCTTCTTTATAGAAGTGTCGAATGGCGCATTTCCTCGTTCTTCCGCTGCATCGGTCAGAAGAAGCACGGCGAGAAGCTAACTATGAACTGGAACACTGTCATCGGCAGCGTTGGCCGCGCACATGTAACCAAAAGAAAATACACGAACAACTACGGCGAGGAAAAGACCGTGAATGATATCGGCAGATTCATCGACTACGATCCGAAATTCTTTAATGGGGCTTCTTCAGGAATGGTAGAAATCTCGGAGGAAGATCTCCCCTTTTAGGAGGTGTTAGCCATGATGGAACTTAGACCATATCAAGAAGCTGCGGTCAATTCCATTCTGGGCGAGTGGGAACAAGGGCATCAGCATACTTTGCTGGTGCTCCCTACTGGCACAGGCAAGACCGTAGTGTTTTCAAAAGTAGTGGAAGAAGAAGTGAGAAAGGGTGAAAAAGCACTCATTCTTGCGCACAGAGGCGAATTATTAGACCAAGCATCAGATAAGCTTTACCAAACCACTGGATTGACTACGTCGCTTGAAAAGGCAGAGTCAACAAGCATTGGCAGCAGTGAAAGGGTGACTGTTGCATCGGTTCAGACATTGTCTCAGGAAGCAAGGCTCAAGAAGTTCAAAAAGGACGACTTTGGCGTAATCGTGGTTGACGAGGCTCATCACGCAATGAGCGAAACATATCAAAGGGTTCTTAAGTATTTTGATTCGGCAAAGGTTCTAGGTGTAACGGCAACTCCTGATAGAGCGGACCAAAAGAACTTAGGTCAGTTCTTCGATTCGAAAGCATACGAATACACGCTTCATCAAGCAGTTAAGGAAGGCTACCTATGCCCAGTGAAGGCGCAGATGATCCCTCTTGAATTGGATATCAGGAACGTCGGCATCTCAAATGGCGATTATGCTGTCGGCGAGATTGGGAGCTCACTTGAACCATACCTTAATCAGATAGCCCTTGAGATGCTCAACTATTGCAAAGGCAGGAAGACGGTTGTTTTCTTGCCTCTTGTGAAAACCTCGCAAAAGTTCTGCGAATTGCTGAATGTCCACGGGCTTAATGCTGTAGAAGTAAACGGCAATTCGAAAGACAGGGAGCGAATATTAGCCGATTTTGAAGCTGGCGAATATGACGTTCTTTGCAATTCGATGCTTCTGACAGAGGGCTGGGACTGCCCCGCAGTCGACACAATCGTCGTTTTGAGGCCAACCAAGGTAAGAAGCCTATACCAGCAGATGGTAGGGCGCGGCATGCGTCTGTCTCCTGGAAAGAAAGAACTGTTGTTGCTCGATTTCCTTTGGATGACCGAACGTCATGACCTTTGCAGGCCGTCGGCGCTTATATCGAAGAACGAGGATATCGCCAATCGCATCGACAAGATGATGATGAACAATGAATCAGGCATCAATTTGCTAGACGCTGAAGAGCAAGCAGGAAAAGACATCGTCCAGGAAAGAGAAGATGCACTTGCACGTCAGTTAGCCGAAATGAAGAAGCGTCAAAGAAAGCTTGTTGATCCACTTCAATACGCAATGTCCATCGCAGCAGAGGATTTAGCGGATTACGAACCAACATTTGCTTGGGAATGCGGTCCTGTAACGGATGGTCAACGAGCAAAGCTAGAGAAGCTGGGAATCAACCCAGATGAGATAGAAAACTGCGGCAAGGCATCGCTTTTAATCTCAAAACTAATCAACCGCATCGATGCAGGGCTTTCAACTCCGAAACAGATCAGGGCTCTTGAAAAATATGGATTCTACCATGTTGGCGAGTGGAGCTTCGAGGCTGCTAGCAAGATGATCTCGAGGATCGCAGACAATAACTGGTATTTGCCTCGCGGAATCGATGCGAAGACATATCAGCCAGCATGAGAAAGAGGAGGTAACTGATGGAAAAAGATAATATTCTAGAAGCGCTTGATTACATAGCTGCCTCTAGCCTCAATTACCAGGAATGGATAAACGTGGGGATGGCTCTCAAAAGCGAGGGCTATCCTTGCTCTGTCTGGGATGATTGGAGCGCTAAAGATGCCGCTAGATATAAAGCTGGTGAATGCGAGAGAAAATGGGCAGGATTCAATGGCTCAGCTAATCCCGTGACTGGCGGCACAATCATGCAGATGGCAAAGAACAACGGCTTTGCCTTTTCGCGCTTTGAGGGCGATGGCTGCATGGATTGGGACGACGTCATCGAATACGATGGCGACGGTTCTACGCTTGAAGTGAAACAGGTAGAAAAGCCCACAGAACAATTAGCCAAATACTTAGAGGTCCTATTTGAAGATGATGAACATGTCGGATATGTAACCAATGACGTATGGCAAGACTCTGACGGTAAATTCCTGCCTTCGAAAGGCGTATATGACAGGACCGCAAAAGAACTCATAGATTCACTTAAAAGGTATCCTGATGATTTAGGTGCAACCATAGGAGATTGGAAAGAGGAGTGCGGCGCTTGGATCCGTTTCAATCCAGTAAGCGGAGGAGTAAAGAATGAGAATGTCACAAGGTTCACATATGCATTAGTTGAATCGGATGACATGAGCCTTACAGAACAAGACGCACTTTATAGGAAGTTTGAATTGCCAATTGCCGCTCTTGTTTATAGTGGAGGCAAATCAATACATGCCATAGTGAGGGTAGAGGCGCAGAACCAGGAAGAATATCGAAAAAGAGTCGACTTTTTGTACGATTTTTTGGAAAAGCATGGTCTCAATATCGATAAGCAAAACCGCAATCCGTCGAGATTGTCCCGCATGCCAGGGGTAACCAGGAACGGAAAGCAGCAGACCCTCCTTGCAACCAATATCGGGCGCAAATCCTGGATTGACTGGCTTGATTTTGTAGAAGGCGCAAGCGACGAGCTCCCTGGACTTACTGTTCTTTCAAAAGATTTATTGGCTCACCCACCAGTACTACCAGAACAATTGATAGAAGGTGTACTTAGATGTGGACATAAAATGCTTATATCAGGCAGCTCGAAAGCTGGTAAAAGTTATCTCTTGATGGAGCTATGCGTGGCTTTATCAGAAGGAATCAAATGGGTAGATAGGTTTCAATGCAAGAAATCCAAGGTTTTATACGTAAATTTGGAAATCGATCCCGCTTCATGCATCAACCGCTTCATAGAGATCTATAAGGCGATGAAACTCACCCCTAAACATAGCGAAGACATCGTCATTTGGAACTTAAGAGGGCATGCAATCCCACTTGATAAACTAGTCCCAAAGCTGATCAGAAGAGTGGCGAACCAGCATTTTGACGCGGTCATCATAGACCCGATTTACAAGGTCATCACTGGCGATGAGAACAACGCCTCCGAAATGGGCCAGTTCTGCAACCAGTTCGACAGGATATGCGCCGAGACTGGCTGTGCATCTATTTACTGTCACCACCATTCGAAAGGCGCACAAGGCTTCAAAAAGGCTATGGACAGGGCAAGCGGAAGTGGTGTCTTTGCGCGCGATCCAGATGCGCAGCTCGACCTCATCCAGCTGGAAGCCGACGAGGAATTCATGCTCAAGAACGCAGACAATCCGAACTCGACCGCATGGAGATTGGAATGCTCATTACGCGAATTCGAGAACTTCAAGCCAGTCAACCTATGGTTCGATTACCCTCTTCACAAGGCAGATACGGCAGGCGTCTTGAGTTCCATTGGAGCGGAAGGCAGCATGGAGGCGAACCTCGCCAAATCTGGAAAAAGGAAGTCGACCCCTGAGTCTAGAAGAGAGGAATTCGACAACGCCTATGACGCGCTTCTTGGCACGGATACCAGCGTCCAGGCAAAGGATCTGGGCGAGTATCTCGGCATCTCCGAAAGGACCATCAGGGATAGGCTGAAGGAACTGGAGGATTCGTACCATTACGCAAAAGGGAGGGTCTATAGAAATGGAAAATAAACGATCAAATATGCTTGGAAACGCCTTTGAAATGAACTGTGCTGTTTGTGGCGGAAAGGGAAAAATCCCCTATCTGCCAAAAATGACGGCAGAAAGGGAAATTCGCCTATCTGCCGAATGCGGCGGAAAGGCCTTATATATAGGTAACGTTTCCGTCACCGCTGACGCACCCGTTTGTAGGATAGGGTTTGAAAGCCTGCCCTATCCCAAACAAAGGTGCATCAACGTCAGCACTTGCCTATCTGCCAAAAAGAACACCAAAGAAAAAAAGGAGGTGGTCTCATGAAGATATTTCTGCTTCTGGACCCGCCTACCGCGACGGCGCAGGAAAGGCAGGTGGCCATAGTCCATGGCAGGCCCGTCTTCTATCAGCCCGAAAAGTTGAAAGAGGCGAAAAGAATACTGCAGCTTCATTTGAGGCCTTTCAAGCCAAGCGAACCGCTGACAGGGCCAGTAGAGCTCCATGTTTCCTGGCTCTTCCCTAGAGGCAAACGTCACAAGCACAAAGAGTGGAGGGTGACAAAGCCTGACACCGATAACTTGCAGAAGATGCTGAAGGACGTCATGACCGACTTGGGTTTCTGGGTGGATGACGCGCAGGTGGTAATGGAGCACGTTGAGAAGATATGGTCCGATGAGCCGACTGGAATCAGCATTGAAATCATTGAGCTGGCAAAGATAAAGGAGGACAAAAGCGATGGATAAAATAAACTATTTGTGCAGATACCATAACCTGATTGAGAAAATGGAAAAGAAAAAAGAATACATCGCCTTCTGCAACGAAAGAGCTGGTTCAATTCCAGGACCTTCCTATGGCGAAAGAATAAATAACCCCAGCCCCAGCCATGAGGCACCCTTCGTCAAGTGGGTATACCGCGCGATAGACGCTGAAGGCGAGTTGAAAAAATTGGAAGAGAAAGCCACGAACGCAAGGCAGGAAATCGAGACGTCCATAGCGGGGCTTGAGGACGAGACGCTCCAGATGATCCTCATCTACAGATACATCGACTGGCTTTCTTGGGCTGAGATTTCGAACAAGGTTTATTGTTCCCTTTCGTCAGTCTACAGAAAACACCGAGACGCAATTGAAAAATTGATAGTTCCTGATAGTATGTGATAGTTCGTGATAGCTGGTGATTTTGTCAAGTCTGTGCTATGATATAATTGGCAAAAGCCATAGAGAACATTAGTCCATTTGGAGAGATCCGAGTGGGCTTTTTTCATGCTTGAAATCGAAAGGAGGTAAATGGATATGCCACATAAGCCAATGAAGCCATGCAAGTATCCAGGCTGTCCTAACCTTACCGATGGAACCTATTGTGAGAAGCATAAGGCTCAAGCTGCAAAGGAATACAACACGTATGAGCGTGCGCCTAACCACAACAGGAAGTACGGGCGTGAGTGGAAGCGAATCAGGGATAGATATGTAAGGAATCATCCACTTTGCGAACGCTGCTTGAAAGAAGGAAGAATAACGCCAGTTGAGGAAGTCCATCACATCATTCCAGTCAACAGGGGCGGAACCAATGCCGAAAGCAACCTCATGTCTGTTTGCAAGTCCTGTCACAATAAGATTCATATCGAACTTGGCGACAGGCATCCGAGCGAGCGCTGAGGGGTAGGGGGATCCAAATCCCTGCATCTTTCTTAGCGGACATCGGCCTGGGGTTTCGCGTGTAAAAATCCGAGTTCAAACGGGGTAATAGCCCTGCTTGAGCTCTTTTATTTTCTGGAGGTGTAAAGATGGCTAAAGATGGAACGATGCGTGGCGGCCCAAGAGCCAATTCGGGGCCAAAGAAGAAAGCCTTGGCAGATAAGCTGCTCGAAGGCAAAGCGGAATTAAACAATGGTGCTGTCGTATTGCCTGAGCCAGTGAGCATCGAGGGCGTCGATATGCCACCAGTCAAAGATTTTTTGAAAGCAAAGCAAAAGAACGGAAAGGACATGTGCGCCGAAGAGGTTTACAAAAGCACATACCTTTGGCTCAAGAAGAGACGCTGCGAGAAGTTGGTTTCAACTCAGCTTCTGGAACAATATGCGATGTCGGTCTCACGTTGGGTCCAATGCGAGGAGGCCATCTCGGAATTCGGATTCTTGGCAAAGCACCCCACAACGGGAAATGCAATGCAAAGTCCGTACGTGGCGATGAGCCAGAACTATATGAAACAAGTGAACCAGATATGGTTTCAGATATATCAGGTGGTCAAGGACAATTGCTCGGCCGACATCGGCGGAGCGAATCCTCAGGACGACTTGATGGAACGACTATTGCAGGCAAGAAAGAGGTGATCATTATGTTTGAGAAAGTTAACCCAAGCCATCCAGACAAGGTGGCAGACAGAATCGCAGGAGCAATCGTGGACCTTGCGTATAAGCAAGACGACAATCCAAGGATCGCAGTTGAGGTTCTTATCGGGCATGGGAAATGCCACATCATCGCAGAGAGCTCTGTGTATATCGACAAAGCAGACATAAAGCTTGCCGTCAAAAGAATCGCAGAAAATGTCGATGTCGACTACGTTGAAGTGCCTCAGGACAAGCATTTGGCTGATAACCAAGAAGGACAGGTCAGATGCGGAGATAATGGAATTTTTAAAGGAGTGCCTTTGACCAGAGAGCAGAAAGAGCTATCCAAAATCGCCCAAGACATCTATGCGAAATACAAATTCGACGGCAAATACATTTTAAATGGAAAAAGGCTGATCATTTGCCAGAGCAATGCGGCGAGTAAGGATTTAAAAGCTATTTATCCGAATGCCGAAATAAATCCTATCGGCGACTGGACTGGCGGAACAAACGTGGATACAGGCGCGACAAACAGGAAGCTTGGATCAGATATGGCCGATTCGGTAACGGGCGGAGGACTTCATGGCAAGGACTTATCCAAAGCCGATGTCAGTGTAAATATTTATGCTTTCCTTAAAGCTCAAGCAACAGGCACAGTAGTCGAGCTATGTTGTGCAATCGGCGACGAATACATCGACAACAGGCCATATGAGGAAATCGTGGAGATCGCAAGGGAGTTTATATTCGATTTGGGTGGCTTTGAGAAATTTGCCGAATGGGGCTTGGTCTGATTGGAGGTCCGAAGCATGAATGCATTACGAATAGACGTGGGCGTGCATACGATTTTGCACGTCAATTTGACAGATGTCGATTTTGCCGACATCGAAAAGATTATTTTTACTGTTAAGAATTCTTCAGCAAAAAACTCAAAGCCTGTAATAGAGAAAATATTCACGGAATCTGGTTTTTATGAAGTGATCATCACCCCATCAGAGAGCCTAAAGCTCACCGATGGCGCCGAGTATGACTTCAATCAGGTCCTGAAAGACGGGACAAGATACAAGATCAGCGATACGGGAAAGATAATCCTCAGGAAAAGCGTAGGTGATTTCCATGGCTGACAAGTTTAACGTTTCCAACGTCTCGAAGCAAAGGATAGACATCTCGATCCCGCCCAAGAAAATAGACCCGACTGGCGAAGGATGCGCACCTACGATTGAGATCACGCACCTTTGGCATCTAGGCAAAATGAAGGAATTCGAAGTGGCCCTCGACACGAAGGTCCCGAAGGCATTATCAATTCTTCCTCAAGTCAAGGACGAGGATGTTTCGACGGCGGATGCAAGGGAAAACGCGAAGATCTATGTCCAGACAGGAGATACACCGTCCTATGCAACGCTTGAGCAGCTTAAGGAACTGAATACAAAGACAGTGTTCGTGGATGAGCTATCGGACACAAAGATACACAAATTGAGCAACGAGGACATAGTCATGCTCAGGAAGGAGTAAAGGAAAATGGCACAGAAAAGAACGCAATACGTAAAGACGGCAAGCGGCCTTGAGAAGCAGCTCATCGCGTCATCCGCCGATATCGTGGAAATCAATGCAATTGAGGGGCTTGACGCGAAGAACGTCCAGGAGGCGCTTGTCAAAATAAAAGACATCGCTGACAACGGTGGAGTCACAGGGGTAAAGGGCAGCGCAGAAACAAGCTATCGAAAAGGCAACGTGGAAATTTCGCCTACAAACATCGGACTAGGCAACGTCACAAACCACGCGCAGGTAAAGCGAACTGAAATGGGCGTGGCAAACGGCGTCGCAACATTGGGAGCTGACGGCAAGGTTCCTTCAGGACAGTTGCCTTCTTATGTCGATGACGTTTTGGAATACGAAAACAAGGCATCGCTCCCAGCAAAAGGCGAAACAGGGAAAATCTATGTCTCAAAGGACACAAACATCACTTACCGCTGGAGCGGCTCGGCGTATGTGGAGATCTCCGCATCGCTTGCACTTGGAGAGACATCGTCAACCGCCTATGCTGGCGACAAAGGAAAGGCACTGGCCGTAAGAGTTACAGCCGTGGAAGGAAAAGCGAGCACCAACGAGTCCAATATCTCAAATGTAGGAACAAGAGTTACCAATCTTGAAAATGGGACTAAGGCAGCTGGTAAAGCAACCAAGCTTGCAACGGCAAGAAAAATCTCTATCGCTGGCGATGCGACAGGAAGTACAGATTTTGATGGAAGCGCAGATAAAACAATTGCTTTGACACTTGCTAATTCAGGAGTTGCTGCAGGCACCTACTCGGCAGTCGCGGTTGACGCAAAAGGAAGAGTTACGGCAGGCAGCCAGATCGTTGAATGGGGAGCAAAGGGACAGACCGAGCCAAGTGACAATCTGGCGGTTGGCGGATTGTTCTTCATGCTCAATGAGTAGGTGGCCTATGTCTTGCTATACACCGAAAAGGAAAACCGATAAGGGAATCGAGGACGTAAAGCTTCCGATCAATTCAATAAATGGCCTCGAGGATAGGCTTGCGACCATCGGAGGAAGGAAGCTGGCAATGCCGATCATAAGGCTCGCCAATGTCATGGACAGCGACAACACGATGATCATAGGTCCGAGCAACCCGCTGAAGTTCTGCGTCGAGATAATCGATGGCTCGCTGAAGGTGGGGGATTCTTTGCAGATCTGCGTAAAGCAGCTTTTCACCTACAGGAAAAGGAACAAGCGAAAGTACAGATCGAGATGTCAGTGGAGCACGAATGTCACCCAACAGGACATAGGCTCGAGGTTCCTGTACGTAAACGTCATCGAATCGCTGAGTGGAATATCGCAGAGATTGTACAGGACGAATGACTGGGGGAATTCGACCATGTCGCCGCTATACATCCGAATAAGAAGGCCGATTTTTGCTGGAACAAACGAAGTCGGTGCCTATTTTTCGAATATAGTGACCGTCTGGAAGAAATATTCCCTGGAAACAGGAAAAATACTAATCAAATAATGAAATTATCGAGTGACGGAATCAACTCTGCAGGGGAAACCCCGCAGTGACAGTAAAACTCGCCAAAAGGTGTGTCGGCGCAAACTCTCGATAATTTTTGTTTTTCATGAGGAGGTCAAAATGAAAACAACCAAAGAAATGACGCTTGTCAGCATCGACAGGCTTATACCATACATCAATAACGCCAGGACGCATAGCGAAGCTCAGATTACGAAACTGCGCTCAAGCCTCCGCGAATTTGGCTTCATCAACCCAGTCATCATAGACAAGGACTTCAACATCATCGCTGGCCATGGCAGGGTCCAAGCAGCGAAGGCAGAAGGGATAAAGGAAGTCCCGTGCGTCCTTGTCGACTATTTGACCGAAGCGCAGAAGAAGGCATACATCATTGCCGACAACCGCATGGCACTCGATGCAGGCTGGGATGAAGAAATATTAAAGGTCGAATTGGAGTCCCTTGAGGGCGAGGCGTTCGATCTCTCACTTACTGGCTTTGACGACGACGAGCTTTCAGACCTGTTCAAGGAGGACAAGGCTGATGTGGAAGACGACGATTACGATTTGTCCGCCGCACTTGAAAAGGCTTCGTTCGTTGAGCGAGGCGACAGGTGGATCGTCGGAAGGCACGTGCTTTACTGCGGCGATGCGACCGATGCAGAGGACGTAAACAAACTTATGGACGAAAAGAAGGCAAATCTGGTCCTTACCGATCCTCCATATGGCGTATCCTTCAAGTCGTTCAGCGGCCTAACGATCAAGAACGATTCCATCAAGAACGAGGAGTTCTATAAGTTCCTCCTTTCTGCCTTCAACAACATGGTGGCCCACTGCGAGAGCGGCGCTGCTGGATATGTGTTCCACGCGGACACTGAAGGACTTAATTTTAGAAAGGCATTTATCGATGCAGGTTTCCATTTGGCAGGATGCTGCATATGGGTGAAAGACTCACTTGTATTAGGTAGATCTGATTATCAGTGGCAGCACGAACCTGTCCTTTATGGTTTCTTACAGAATGGAAAGCATAGATGGTTCTCTGATAGGAAGCAGACCACAATCTGGAATTTCAAGAAGCCTAAAAGAAATGAAAATCATCCAACCAGCAAACCGCTTGATTTGCTTTCTTACCCTTTGCAAAACAGCTCTCAGGAAAACGCAATCGTGATTGATACCTTTGGCGGCAGCGGATCAACCCTTATGGCTTGCGAGCTTACTAACCGCATTTGCTACACGATGGAGCTCGACGAGAAATATGCGTCTGTAATTCTAAGACGATATGTTGATAATGGCGGTGATCCAGAAGGAGTTTACTGCATCAGAAATGGCGAGAAAATCCGCTATCTTGACTTAGTCAAGGAAGTCGAAAAACAAGCTTGATAAAAGCAGACAGTTTAGGTGCAAAAATGCACCTTTTTCTATTTCGCTCGTAACTGGTAATCAAGGAAGAACTTATAGCCTATTGGCATAGCTTCAATTCCAATACGAGACATCAAAATTAATAACTGAAAAGGAGGAAAAAATATGTCAGTTTATTATGAATCAAAGCCACAATTCTTAAGTAAAGGTGTGGTACTTTGCCAACCTGGATTATTTTGCACAAAAGATACATATAGTCCTATGTGGGCAACAATGAATCGCATTGCCGATTCAACAACAATCAGAATGAATGATGAAATTTTAATGCAAGACAACGTTAACAACGCGGATATTGTCGCTGCGTTAAGAAGACAAGCTTCAGACACAAAGATCAGTTTTTTCAAAACTTTGTTCCGAAGTAAAATTGGTAGAATAGACGACCAGGTTGAAGAACTACATTCAATCGTTCTAAAAATAAAAGAGATCTTTGGAGATAAAGTGCCGATTTTCTTGGTAGGCTATTCCAAAGGCGGATTAGTAAATATGCGTTATGTGACTTTAAAAAGGGGATACGTAAAAAACATCACATCTGTCGGAACGCCTTATTTAAATAGCTTCCTCCAAAAGGCTTTAAGTTTGGCGGATGATGTTCTTGGCGTTCCTTTGTACACAATTGTAGGAACTAAAATTGTCGATTTGCACCAAGGAATTAGAGAATTGTTGGATACGTATGTTAGCGATGAAGACTTAGGGGATGATGCGTTTTTCACTAGACTAAAAAATGGTTGGAACTCCATTCCATTAAATAAGAAGCCGTACATTACATGTATCGCCTGCTCCCAAATCGGCTTCAACAACAATCCGGAGGAAGGCTCTGACTTGATTGTCTCCGTTGAAGCACAAAAAGCAACAGGCTTTAACAATATCAATCAAAGGGTATTAATCGATGACAATTTTGAATATATCAATCATTCGAATTGGTATGATTACTTGTATAAATTAAGCCCGGCTATGTCCACTGAGATTGCGGAAAATGTTTCTTGGGGAATCGGAGAGGCGATCGCTAGAAAGGACATTTTATATGCGTTTTTTGCCTTTGTTTTAGCAGTAATTCCATATACTTGGGATATGGGAAAATATAATCTGATTCATACGCAAGAATTAGGAAATGAAAATGTCTGTAAAGCTGTTTTATCAGCAATTAATAAATCAAACCCATATTTAAAGGAGGGGTATTAATATGAATAAGGTCGAAAAGAAATACTTAAGATCTATTGCGTCATATTACAAATATGATAATAAATTGATTGAAGAATTGGATTCTGTGTCTTGTAACAATACACCGCCTGTTTCTGTTTATGGTAAAACTTTTTGTGAATTGCTAAATTTCATCAAATCTAAACCGCTTATTAATGAAAACAGCATTTTCTTTGTTGTTAAGAAGTTGTTTGATCTAGACGATAAATCGGTTGTAAGTTTAGACAAGGTTACCACATTAAAGACGTTACTTTTGAATGAAGATAACTACTTTAGTTTATTCAATTTCATCAAAAATGATAGGTGTTTTAAAGGCAAAGAAGGTCAATTATTCTCTATTCTTTTGAATATCAAAAATTATTCTTTAAACGAAAAACTAACTGTTATCGCAAGCGGCCATTATAAAGAACTATTATTAGCATCTAATAGTTATCCAGACTTTGCTGGCTGTATTAACGATTTGATTGAATCAACTAAGAACATAATCTATACCACTGCGGAGTTGACGCTCGAGGAAATCAAATCTAGGCTAAATAATCTATCTGCTGAATTACTTTGCTTTTTAAAGGTTTCTGAAATCAGAATCTTTGGTTCTTATGCAAACGGAACTCAAAACGCCAATAGTGATTTTGACTTTTTAATAATTACTGATGACAAAAATCATGATAATTCGTTAACAAGGTCCCTGCTAGGAGCCCAGTTCGAGGCATTGTTTGGAGAACATTTCGATATCGTTGCGTTAGATGTAAATCAGGGAAGATTTGACTTGTTTGATATTTCAATTGTATTGAAGTCGATTAAGCTGAAAAAGTATGATATAATTTAAGAAAGAATCGAGGTGATATATTGAAAACTAAAAGGGCTATTTCTATAGTGTTATTTATAATCGCCTCCGTATTTTTTTTAGTGTTTGTTATATGGCCTTTGACAGATGCGATTAAACTGGAATTCAGCATAGGCGTTTTAATAGCTATACCATTTGGACTATTAGTAGTAACGCCATTGTGGATCCTTAGTTTAACATCAATGATTAAGGCGATAAAAGTAGCAAAGGGGCGTTGAAATAACGTAAAAAATGAAGCTCACTCTTCATGGGTGGGCTTTTATTATACCTTGACTTTGGCGAAAGATTTTCTAATGCAAAAAATAGTGAATAGATGAACCAAATGACTTGATATAAATCCTCTTTAGAGTGATTAATAGACGCGAACAAGGAGGACTGAAAATGCCAAATCTAAAAATAGGAACCTACATTAAAGTCTTAAAAATGAAGGATGAACCAGACTATAAAGGGAAAATCGGGAAGGTTGTCTTAATCGATGATGCAAATCAAATTCATGGGACTTGGGGCGGTTGCGCACTCATACCAGAAGTTGATAGTTTCATTGCTTTGCCTGAAGCGAGAACGCCTCTATTCGAGATGTGCGAGAAAAGCGATACCAGTCTTTCGGGAATGAACTATCTTGTCGATTATTACGTAGACTCACTCGGCTGGTCAGAAAAAGAGGCCGTCAACTATGCAATCGGATTGTTTCACAATGGGACAATCAGGGAAATAAAACTGTTCGGCAAAGATGGAAAACAGCTTTAATTGTCAGTTGGTTTATATATCAATGATATATAAAAATAGTCAAAAAATGATACACAATTGACTTGATATAGTGTTCTTTCAGAGTGATATATATACACGACGAAGGGAAGAAAAAACCTTCAAGGAGGACACGAAGATGAAAAACACAGCAAACCAAATCACAAACATGAAGACTCAGACAATAGGCGTCGAGGTCGAAATGAACTCGATCACAAGAAGAAAGGCAGCTAGTCTCGTAGGCGAGTACTTCGGCACAAGAGCCTTTGATGCCGCAAGGGAATACGGATATTGCAGCTGGGCTTGCAGAGACAGAAAAGGGAGAACATGGAAGTTCCAAAAAGATGTCAGCATTCAAGGACCTGATGAAGAGAAATGCGAAATGGTTACGCCAATCCTTACCTACGACGACATCGAGGACTTGCAAGAGATAATCAGAATTCTAAGAAAGGCTGGAGCAAAAAGCGATGCGTCAAGAGGATGCGGAGTCCACATTCACATCGGCGCAAACGGGCATACCCCGAAAACAATGAGAAACCTCACAAACATTATGGCAAGCCACGAAAGCTTACTTGCTGAGGCACTCAACCTTGATAGAGGAAGAATCAGCAGATATTGCAGAACGGTCGACGAAAGGTTCTTGAAAGAGGTCAACAAGAAGAAACCTCGCACAATGAGCCAATTCGCGGACGTTTGGTACAGAAGCCAAGACGAGAATTACGGAAGGACCCAGCACTACAACGGAAGCCGCTACCACATGCTTAACTTCCACGCCACGTTCACAAAAGGAACAATCGAGTTCAGACTGTTCCAATTCGACGAACCAAGCGAAGGAAAGGCAAACGGCCTTCACGCAGGACAACTTAAAAGCTACATTCAGCTTTGCTTGGCATTAAGCCAAATGGCAAAAGATGCAAAAGCAGCTTCAAGCAAACCACAACAACACGACAATCCAAAGTACGCAATGAGAACTTGGTTGCTCAGACTTGGCTTTATCGGCGAGGAATTCAAAACCGCAAGAGAGTTCTTGACAAAAAGACTTAGCGGAGACGCAAGCTTCAGAAGCGGGGTAAGACCTGCTTCCGTAGCTTAAGGAGGCATGATTATGGCAAAATACTACATCGCATATGGCAGCAACCTCAACATGAGGCAAATGAAATTCAGGTGCCCTGGAGCATTGGCTGTCGGCACGAGCTTCATTAAGGACTACGAGCTTCTATTCAAGGGGAGCAGAACTGGTTCTTACCTGACGATTGAGCAAAAGAAGAACAGTTCCGTACCAGTCGCCATTTGGAAGGTTGACGAAAACCACGAGCGAGCCTTGGACAGATACGAAGGATATCCGTCTTTCTACTACAAAAAAGAAATCGAGATCGACTTCATATCCATCAAAAGGAAGGAAGCGCATCGAGTCAAGGCATTCGTTTATATCATGCATGAGGATAGATGCTTGGGCATACCTTCGAAAGAGTACTTGCAGGTGTGCTTGGAAGGATATAGGACCTTTGGCTTTAGCTGCAAATACCTAGAAGACGCATTGAAAAACAGCATGGAGGCCAAACATGGAAACAACAAATGAATTCAAAACATGTCCCAAGTGCGGGAAACGTTACAAGGCTCCCTCCGCAATTTCAAGGGTGGACAACAAAACGCAGATCTGCCCAACTTGCGGCACTAGAGAGGCGCTAAAGAGCATCGGAATCAAGGACGATGAGATTGACAGGATAATCGAAACGATACCGAAGATTGAGGAATAATAAAAAACAAAGTCGGCTTAGCGGTCGGCTTTTTCTTGTTAAGGAGGTGGAAAATTGCGAAAGCTAAAAAAATACATACCGACTAAGTTCAAAGCCAAAGACTCCACCTACGACAGAAACGCAGCGGATTACGCTGTCAATTTCATTGAGTGCCTGTGCCATACAAAGGGAACATGGGCAGGCGAGCCGTTCGAACTCATCGACTGGCAGGAGCAAATCATAAGAGACGTGTTCGGGACGCTGAAGCCAAATGGCTACAGGCAATTCAATACCGCCTATATTGAGATACCCAAGAAGCAAGGGAAGTCTGAGCTGGCGGCAGCGGTCGCATTGCTCTTAACCTGTGGTGACGGCGAAGAGAGGGCTGAGGTTTATGGATGCGCCGCCGACAGGCAGCAAGCAAGCATCGTATTCGAGGTCGCGGCGGACATGATCCGAATGTGCCCCGCGCTCAACAAGAGATGCAAGATACTGTCAGCGACCAAGCGAATCGTATATCTGCCGACCAACAGCTTTTATCAGGTTCTGTCGGCGGAGGCTTATTCAAAGCACGGCTTCAATATCCATGGAGTGGTTTTCGATGAACTTCATACCCAGCCAAACAGAAAGCTATTTGACGTTATGACGAAGGGGTCTGGCGATGCAAGAATGCAGCCTTTGTATTTCTTGATAACAACTGCAGGAACGGACACCAAATCCATATGCTACGAAACACACCAAAAGGCAAAGGATATCCTTGAGGGAAGGAAGCATGACCCAACATTCTATCCAGTTATTTATGGAGCGGAGGTCGACGATGATTGGACCGATCCTAAGGTCTGGAAAAAAGCGAATCCGTCGCTTGGGATAACGGTTGGAATAGACAAGGTCAAAGCGGCGTGCGAGAGCGCAAAGCAGAATCCTGCAGAAGAGAACTCGTTCAGGCAGCTAAGGCTTAACCAATGGGTGAAGCAAGCAGTGAGGTGGATGCCTATGGAAAAGTGGGACGCATGCGCGTTCGATTTCAACCCTGAAGATTTGGAAGGCCGTGTTTGTTACGGCGGTCTTGACTTGTCTTCAACAACGGATATCACGGCTTTCGTTCTGGTGTTTCCGCCCACTGAAGAGGATGAGCATTATTATGTCCTCCCTTATTTCTGGATACCTGAGGAAAACATGGAGGCAAGAGTCAATAAAGACCATGTCCCGTATGACCTGTGGGAAAGGCAAGGCTTCATCGAGACGACCGAAGGCAACGTCATCCATTATGCCTACATCGAAAGCTTCATAGAAGAGCTTGGCAAGAAATACAACATAAAGGAGATAGCGTTCGACAGGTGGGGAGCGACGATGCTGGTGCAAAACCTTGACGGGCTTGGCTTCACGGTCGTCCCGTTCGGTCAGGGCTTCAAGGACATGAGCCCACCGACAAAGGAGCTTATGAATTTGGTTCTTGGCAAAACGCTAAGGCACAACTGGCATCCAGTGCTTAGATGGATGATGGACAATGTGTGCGTACGAACGGATCCTGCGGGCAACATAAAGATGGACAAATCGAAATCCACCGAGAAGATTGACGGAAGCGTTGCAACGGTAATGGCCCTCGATAGGGCAATAAGAAACAAGGGAGAGACTTCTGATTCGGTTTACGATTCAAGAGGCCTTTTAATTTTATAGGAGGTCAACATGGGACTTATAAACAAACTATTCAAATCAAGGGATCACCCCAAAGTAGACAATAGGACCGTCGGAAGCTCGTATTCGTTTTACATGGGAGGCTCCTCGGCTGGAAAAAACGTCAACGAGAGAAGCGCGATGCAGATGACGGCCGTTTATTCCTGCGTGAGAGTTCTGGCAGAGGCGGTGGCTGGCCTTCCGTTGCATCTCTACCGATACAAGGAAGAAGGCGGAAAGGAAAGGGCGATAGACAACAATCTATATCATTTGCTCCATGACGAGCCAAACAAGGAAATGAGCTCATTCATATTCAGGGAAACGCTCATGACCCATTTGCTCTTATGGGGGAATGCCTATGCCCAAATCATAAGGAACGGCAAGGGCGAGGTCGTTGCCCTCTATCCTTTGATGCCGAACAAGATGCAGGTGGACAGGGACGAAAATGGCGAGCTTTACTACATATACACGAGAAGCTCCGAAGAGGCAAAAACCATGGAAGGAGCAACCGTATATCTAACGCCGAGAGACGTTCTGCATATTCCAGGGCTTGGCTTCGATGGGCTTGTTGGCTACTCGCCGATAGCGATGGCCAAAAACGCGATAGGCCTTGCGATTGCTACTGAGGAATATGGCGCGAAGTTCTTCGCTAACGGCGCAGCTCCGAGCGGTGTGCTTGAGCACCCTGGAACGATTAAAGACCCTTCAAGGCTAAGAGAGAATTGGAATTCCACCTTTGGCGGCTCTGCAAACTCTGGAAAGGTTGCGGTGTTGGAGGAAGGGATGAAGTACACGCCGATCTCAATATCGCCCGAACAGGCGCAGTTCCTGGAGACAAGGAAATTCCAGATTGACGAAATAGCTCGAATTTTCAGGGTCCCGCCCCATATGGTTGGGGACCTTGAGAAGTCGAGCTTTTCTAATATCGAGCAGCAGTCGCTGGAGTTCGTCAAGTACACATTGGACCCTTGGGTCATAAGGTGGGAGCAATCATTATCAAGGTCATTGCTTAATGAAGACGAAAAGCGAAGGTATTTCTTTAAGTTCAATCTCGAGGGGTTGCTTAGAGGAGATTACGAATCTCGCATGAGTGGTTATGCCACAGCAAGGCAAAACGGATGGATGTCCGCAAACGACATACGAGAGCTCGAGAACCTGGATAAGATACCTGCCGAAGACGGCGGCGACTTATACCTAATAAACGGCAATATGCTACCGCTCAACAAAGCGGGTGCTTATGCAAATAAAGAAAAGGAGGATAAAACCGATGAAGAAGTTTTGGAAATGGACAAATCAGGCCGAAGCGGAAGAAAGAGTCCTAGAACTTAACGGAACGATAGCGGAAGAGTCGTGGTTCGACGACGATATCACTCCGAGGATGTTCAAGGAAGAGCTCTATTCTGGGACTGGCCCCATCACCATTTGGATCAACAGCCCTGGCGGCGATTGCATAGCGGCTTCTCAGATTTACTCAATGCTAATGGACTACAAAGGCGAAGTCACAGTCAAAATCGACGGAATAGCCGCCAGTGCCGCGTCAGTCATTGCTATGGCTGGGACCAAAGTCGTCATTGCGCCTACCGCACTGATCATGATCCACAACCCATCTACAAGCGCCAACGGTGACCATAGGGACATGAGCAAGACGATCGAAGTGCTTAACGAAGTAAAGGAATCGATTATAAATGCCTATGAAATCAAGACGGGGCTTTCTAGAGCCGTGTTGAGTCACATGATGGATGCAGTCACGTGGATGAACGCAAACAAAGCCATTGAGCTGGGATTTGCCGACGAAATGCTCGAAGACGGGAAGAAAAAGGACGCTGGCAAAGGCTTTGAGTTCCAAGAGCACGCGTTTGCGGCGAAATTGCTCAACAAAATCACAAGCAAAGAAACAGAAGCAAAGCCAGACAACAAAGGCAGAAGCATTGCCGAGCTGAAAGAAAAGCTCGACCAAATCAAGAAATTAATTTAATGGAGGAAAAAACATGACTATTACTGAATTACGTGAAAAACGTGCAAAAGCCTGGAGTGCAATGGAAAACTTCCTTGACTCCCACAGAAACGAAAAAGGCGTCCTTAGCGAAGAAGACGACGCTATCTATGCCAAGATGGAAAAAGAGCTTGAGACATTCACCAATGAAATCAAGCGCATGGAGCGCAGAGACGCAATCGAGGCAGAGCTCAACAAGCCTGTTTCGGCCCCTTTGACAGCCAAGCCTATGGCAGCTAAAGAGGATGAAGAAAAAGCAGGTCGTAAATCCAATGCCTATAAAAAGTCCTTCTGGAACGCAATGAGAGCAAAAGCAATCAGACCAGAAGTTATGAATGCACTTCAAATCGGTTCTGATTCCGAAGGCGGATACCTTGTCCCTGACGAATACGAGAAAACACTCGTCGAGGGATTGGAAGAGGAAAATCTCTTTAGAAAAATTGCAAAGGTAATCACCACATCATCTGGCGACAGAAAGATTCCTGTTGTCGCAACCAAAGGAACTGCCTCTTGGGTAGACGAAGAGGGAACAATCAACGAAAGCGACGATTCTTTCTCCCAAGTTTCCATTGGCGCATACAAGCTTGGAACTTTGATCAAGGTCTCTGAAGAGCTTTTAAATGACTCCGTATTTGACATTGAGTCTTACATTTCCAAGGAATTCGCAAGACGAATCGGCAGCAAGGAAGAGGATGCGTTCTTCAATGGCGACGGAGTCGGAAAGCCTATCGGCATCTTCAATGCCACTGGTGGCGCAGAGGTCGGCGTGACTACCGCAAACGCTGCTTCGATTACCGCAGACGAGCTCATCGATCTCTTCTATTCGCTTAAGGCACCTTATAGAAAGAAAGCGGTATGGGTTATCAACGACGCGACAATCAAGGCAATCAGAAAGCTCAAGGACAACAACGGCAACTACTTGTGGCAGCCTGCTCTTACTGCAAATACGCCTGACACCATCTTAGGCAGACCCGTATTCACTTCAAGCTATGTCCCAACCATTGCCGCTGGCGCAAAGACGATCGCGTTCGGAGACTTCGCCTATTACTGGATCGCGGACAGACAATCTCGTAGTTTCAAGCGCCTTAACGAGCTTTATGCTGCAACAGGTCAAGTAGGCTTTGTGGCCACTCAAAGAGTAGACGGTAAGCTCATCCTTCCCGAAGCAATCAAGGTCCTTGCCCAAAAGGAATAACAACTAATAGGAGGCGGCATATATGATGGCTAACGAACTACTCAAAAAGGTGAAAGAAAATCTAATCATAACATTCAATGACGATGACAGTCTTATTCTTGGCTTCATAGATGCCGCTATTTCCTATGCAGAGAGCTATCAGCACATTACGGAAGGGACCTACAAAGTGATGCCGATGTCCGCGACTACGGCTCAGGCAATCATCATGCTTGCGTCGCATTTCTACGAATCGCGCGATGGTGGCACAGGCGGCTTCTTTGCGAACTCGGCCGATGCGCCAGAGCAGGTCTGGAAGACGGTGAACCTGCTACTCAGGATTGATAGGAACTGGGAGGTGTGAGCATGGGACTAGGACTTATGAATAAACGCGCAAAGCTGTGCGAAAAGACTTCAGTGACCGATTCTGAGGGCTTTTCCTCGCAGCGTGTGGCGGTTTTGGCGGACATCCGAGTGTTTGTCGAAGGAAGGCACGGAAGCGAACGTTGGGCGAATTTGGCGGCTTTTAGCGAGGCTACCGAGCTCTTTCGCTTCAGAAAAATACCAAACGTCAAGGTAACGACCAAGCAATACCTCATTTTCGAAGGCGAGGAATACGACATTCTGTCGGTTGAGGATGTGAAGAGCAGGAGTATTTACATTGAGGTTTTGGCAAAAAGGGCGGTGGCATCGAATGGCTAATTGCACATGCAAGCTCCCTGAAGAGCTGCTCAAGAAGCTCTCGAAGCTGGGGAACAAGATGGATGACGTCAGCGAAACGGTCCTTGAAACTGGCGGGGCGATCGTCCTTGAAAAGGTCAGGAACAACCTGGAGAGCGCGCTAAGCGGCGAGTCCACTGGCGAACTATTAGGCTCATTGGGCCTGAGCAAGGTCCTTTTAGGCAGAGACGGGAACCACAACATCAAGGTCGGATTCGCAGAGCCTAGATCGGACGGCAAGTCAAACGCGATGATAGCCAACATCATCGAGTACGGCAAACACGGCCAGCCTGCGAAACCATTCTTGAAATCAGCAAAAAGGCACCCGGTAGCCCTTGCGCTTGGTCGTCTTACCCACCCGATGCCAGAAGGAAAACGTCTCACCCGGGCGGATGAGAATGCCGTTGA